>Ga0247806_10000053_pt1 | contig 72517 bp, 105 predicted proteins | sample UWRJL059202B1_FD_179935 | JGI IMG/M metagenome (GOLD analysis project Ga0247806, IMG submission 179935) | Plant litter microbial communities from Arlington Agricultural Research Station in Wisconsin, United States - UWRJ-L059-202B-1 | ecosystem: Environmental > Terrestrial > Plant litter >... | reverse complement strand
AGCACGCATGTAGAGCGCGAAGCGGTAAACGGCGGACTCGACTCGCCGTCAATCCACAACAAACAACTTCGCTCCCGTCACAGTCGATGACCGGTGCCCTTCCATATCATTGCCCACCTGATAACTCATTCCGGGAGTCAGAACGAAGGTTCGGCCATCCTCCAGCTCGGTGTGCAGTTCACCTTCCAGGCATAACAGAACGTGGCCCCGCCAGCACCAATGATCGGCCAGATAACCAGCGCTGTACTCCACCATTCGCACCCGCGTCGTGCCGAAATGGCAAGTTCGCCAATTGGCGTTGCCTGTTTCACCGGGATGGATTTCTGGCTCGATTTTCGACCAGTCGGTAGTGCCAAATGCAACGCCAGTGAGCTCCATCTTTTTGCCTCAATACCAATATCGGGAACCCGGACAGTATCAACCTCGGAAATACCCCGACAGACACAGATCATGCCCATTCACGGGATACAGCCCTGAGGTCATGACAATGCGGCAACCGCATCGATTTCAATCTGCATCCCGCTCAGCGCCAGGCATGGCACCGGGATCAAGGTACAGACCGGCTTCATCGCCCCACCCCACACCTGATCCAGCGCCTCGACCCAGAGACGCAGCCTGGCTTCGTCATGGCCGACAATCAGCAAGGTCAACTTGAACACATCAGCAAAACCCGCGCCTCTGGATCGCAACGCCGTCCCCAGATTGGCCAGCGCCTGCCGCGCCTGCTCGGCAAACTCAACAGAAAGTTTGCCCTGCGGATCCTCACCGCCCTGCCCGGCGATATATAAAAGCCGCGCCTGGGGCTGTAGCTCAGCGACGTGGGAGTAGCCGTTTTGGCTGGGATCGTAAAGGCCTTCAGGGTTGGATAGTTGGAACCCGTTTGGATGGTTGGGCTTGGTCTGGGTCATGGGCCTGCTCCTGAAAAAGAGCGGCCAGTGTCGGACCTTGGGTTAGGTTGAGGTCAAGCTCGAGGATGGGTGGCTGCGGCCACTCGGGATGTGTCGGGTGAGCCTGCCCTCTCTCTGGTAAACTCCACCCTTTCCGCCCCGTGATCAGCACCGACTGACACTGCCCTGAATTGGTAAAGATACGTTGAACACCATGTTGCCCGAAGCTCTCAACAGCCTTCGCCCCACCAGCCCCGAGCCGTCCCGCCGCTTCTCTGTTGCGCCGATGATGGATCGGCACTACTGGCGCAAAAACCTGTTTTAAATCATAGGCATGGCAGCGTAATATACCTTGCTTCAGCAAATTTTCAGCAAACCCTCTCAGATACGCCTGTTTTCGACCTATACCGATTGCCAGTCTGTCCAATCAAAAGCTGAACTTACCCTCCCCGGCGTCCTGCCGACCGAACACAATCACCCCTTCCGCTCTGCCAGCCACTCCTGAGTTTCAAGCTCCGCTTTCACATGCTCCAAGGCAGAATCGGCAAGCTCCAGCATCTCGCGCAACTCCTCTTCATCTATTACGCCCAGCCTTGCCAGCGCATTCGCATGACCCAGCAGTTCGCCATGCCAGTGATCGGTCGCGCACTCCCGCCGCGCCTCATGGTCGAGGTGATCGTTCCATATCTTCAGCTCGCGCTCTTTGACATCCATGCACCTACTCCCCGTCATGATCCCGAATGCTATGAGTGACCACGCCCCACACTTCGAATTCATCGCTCTCGAGAATGTAGCGATCGGGGAAGGCCTTGTTGCCGGACCGGAGAATGATCTGGCCGCACGACGACCGGGCCAGGTATTTCACTGTCGGCTCCTGATTGATCACGCCGATGACGATCGATCCTGTAACCGCCTCCCGTCCTTTATCGACGATCAGCAGGTCTCCGCTGAATATCCCCGCGCCAATCATGCTGTCGCCCTCGCATTTCACAAGGTACGTTCCGGGCGCACGGAGTTTGAGCAACTGGTCGAGGGATATTTCAAGATGATCGGGGGCGTCCATGACGAAGACTCTACTGTATGGGCGTACAGTTAAATCGAGCACAGGGATTGGGTCAATACTGGATAGGGAGGTTTGCGACGGGTGACCAGAACGGTCGGAGGGGGGGGTAGCCGAACAGAGTCGGCCCTATTGCGAGTACATCAGCCACATGACAGTCAGGACGACTGACACCCAGCAGATGGTTATAACGATTGATAGTCCGGCGAGGCGCGGGTCCATGGCTCACTCCTTTGAGTCGGAAAGTATAGCCAATCAGTCAGGCAGCGACAGGCTCATGAATGACCAGCAGGCGCAGCTTCCAGTCGGCCACCTCGGCAGGCGTCATCAGCTCAAAGGCCAGGTCCTCGACCTTCATGCCGCCCGCACACTGCCGGTAGCGTGAGCCTCCGCCGATGCGCAGGCCGGAAAACATCAACTGAGCCCGGCGCAGATCCGCACCAGTGGCCAGCAGCATCTCGTAGAACAGCGCATCGCACTGGGCGCGGGTTAGCTTGTTCTGACAGTACGCATAGTCGTGGATCACCCCGCAGGCCCGGTCCTCGATGCCGGTCAGGAAGGGTTTCACCAGCCAGGGTGTCGATGCGAGGTCGGTAATGAAGTACTTGGGCGCGGTGTAGATCGTGCCGTCGGCTGCCATGTACCTGAAGTCGGCCATCAGCACCCATTCGCCTTTGGCGTAGGCCTGCACAAGCAATGGGTCGAGGAATTGGCCGTTCATGCCAGCACCTCCAGCGCCCGAGCGTAAATCTCCATGCGGTCGGCCTGGCCATTGAGGCCGCCGTTGATCCGCTTGGTTATCGACTCGAACTTTCGATTGTCTGCCAGCGCGTTCAGACCATTGCTCTGCCAGAACCACGCAGCCGACAGAGCAGCGTAGACCGGCTGCTCCAGCAGTTCGGGCTTGTTGAGCAGGTCCAGGCCCAGCGCGGCACCGCACGCCTGATAGTTGACCCAGCCAGTAACCTGAATCAGGCCACGGCCCCGGAATTTCCAGCCATCGCCAGTCTGCGGCGGGCCATTACCCATGCGTGATCCGTAGGCAATGTTGGCGATCTGCTCGGGTTTGCGCGCCACCTGGGCGGCCAGCGCGGCAGGGAACCGGCTCGGCCACGTAGCTTGCAACGCGGAAGCGCTGTAGTTCAGGTTTTCGACGACAGCGGTAAGGTGCGCCGACTCATGCCCGACCTGAGCCAAGAATGCAGCCATGCGCAGCGGCGTGGTGATACCGAACTGAGTCATGGCCGTATTGAGCGCGGGCACAAAAACGCCCGCGACTTGGCGGGCGTTCGGGAGTATCTGCAGCAATTGCTGCGCGGTGATGGGCATTGCGCTTTCTCCGGGCACAAAAAAACCGCTCAAGGCGGCCGGGGATATTCGGGATGTGTGGTGGGCGGCTAGGAGGGCCAGCCCTGATCGAGCATTTCGGCGGTGATCGATCCATCGGCCACAGCGTCCAGCAGCTCGGCTTCACGATTGAAACAGGCTTGCACATGCGCTCGGACAGCCGACGCCACGCCGAGCACCTGAGCGCCAGACAACTCAATGAATCCACCGCTGGTTTTCCAGTGCAGCGAATACTCCGGATCGATGATGGCCTGTACCGCTGCGCCTGTGATAAGGCCTTGGCTGTCGCGGCCGGTGTCGATTGGGATGTCGCTCACTGTGGTGCCTGATACCTCTGCCTCATAGCGGCGTGCGGCAATGAGCGGTGCCCACTTGGATGCAGTGGCCGGGACAACCACCCACGACTGAAATACCTCATTCCCTTCTATTCTTAGATCGCCCGGCTCCAGCGTCTCCCCTGGACCAATTGCGGGCGCTGGGTCGCGATCGATCACTACGTAGCCGTATTCTAGAATATTGTGCGTTTCTATAGTTTCTGGAAAGCCAACATCTGGAAAGCGGCGGCGAAAGTCAGCCTCAGTGAATTGTGTTTTTGCCTCTAAGTTATACAGCATATGCACTCACCCTATAGTTTATCGACTTGCCGCCAATGTTTAGTGAAATAATTGCTTTCCCAAATCCGTCAGCGGCTACTTTAAAGCCCGGGCTTATTATCGGGCTACCGCTTCCGACTGCGAACTCAATGGGAAATGGTGCAACAAACGAACCTGACGGGCCAACCGCTTGATATATTTGAGACGCTGCGACAGCCAGCACTCTGTCCGATAACGGGACTAGAAACGAATTCTGCAATGTTGCGGCAAGAGTGAGCCCTGCAATAGATGTGCTGGAAGTGAGGTCATTAGTGGAGTAATTCAACCTGCCCCCACTTATCGTGGTTATAGAGTATGAATACCCCGCCACTTTTGATATGTCAGACATCAGTTCCGAGGTGAAATTTGTTAGGTCTTTCGTCAAATAGGATCCGGACGTTACTGGATTTCTTCGGGTCAATACGACGGTACTGGAAATTGCCCGAACTATCGACGTAGCCCTGTCTGGCGCTGTTCCTGCCGATCCTTCACGCCGATACGTCCAGCTTGTACCGGCGTTATCGCTGTAGGCGAAGTTGTTATCTGAGGAGCCAGTTGACATAGAGTTCATGAAGAACCTATCGCCAAAAGACGTTAGGTCCGCCGGTCCGTTAAAACTGCCTATGGCGAATGTTATCAGCTCCCAGCTTTGTCCATTATCAGTGGACCGAAGTGCGGCATTAACGCTAGTCCCGCCGACAACTATCGAGGCCGCCAGCATTATCAGAAAAGCGCCAGCTGCGTAAGCAATGCCGCTAAACTGCGCGTCCCTTGCAACGCCCGTATTTATGAAGCTTTGCGCATTGTCTGTCGACCGGTACACCGTACCGCGAAGACCTGCGTTATTTGTTAGGTTAATACCTATCCATGTCCCGGAGCCGTTAGTGGCGAACTTTCCTGCGTCGGTAGGAAGTCCGCGAGGGTCGAACACTATAGATCCGCCCGCCTCATACGGGGTACGAGTGGCAGGAAACTCCCTCTGTGAGCCAGACCAGAGTACATAGATCGCTCCGGCGCCTCCTGCTCCACCTACCGACCCATCTGTCGAACCCTGCAGGTTGGCCCCGCTTGCACCGCCGCCACCGCCGCCACCAGGGCGCAGGCCGGCATTGCCTGCCCCACTGCCGTAGTTGGTCGTGAGAAAATCGTAAACTACTCCCGCGTCAAAAATAGAGGCGGGGCCGCCCGGATAGCCTCCGGCGCTCTTCGCGGTTTGCCCGCTTGCGGCGCCTCCGCCGGTCCCGCCTTGCCCCGCCCTGCCTGCATCTACTCCGCCAGTAGAGCCCGTGAGAATAGATCCGAAGTTTGCGGCCCCGGATGATATGGCATAGGTGAAAGACTGACCTGGCGTGACGGGATAGTTATTGAGGTAGCGTTTTCGGCCGCCGAGCCCCCCTTGCCCGCCTACGCCCCCCGTCCCTATGACGAACGCCCCGCCTGTGCTTCCGGGATTACCCCCCTCAATCAGGAGAATTGAGATTGAATCGACGCCATTAGGTACGACAAATGTCCCTGAGCCCGTGAGAACCGCCTCCCCTGATTCCTTGACCTCTTCGGAGCTCAGGATAATTTTTTTTATAGTCATGTCGAGGCCCCTTTGCGACCGTACAGCGAGCCCCCCTCAAGCGTCAGTATGTATTCGGTTCGCTTGCCCGCGTTAGGCGTTGCGGGCGCTACACCACCACTTGCAATCCAGGTAATTCCGCTAGGCCAAGTTAGCGCAAACGCCGTGGCCCCTTGCGTTACCCGAATCAAGATGATCATCGACTCGGTGGCGCTGAGTGTTGGCAGGTTAGAAAACGACAAGGTCGCCGCCCCGGTCAGCGTTAGATCAAAAACGCCAGTGGTCCCGATGTTTAGTGCAAGCGCACCAGTCACCGCCGTGGACTTCAACATTGGATCAATGGCGATCAGCTTGATCTGGGTCTGGTAAGAGACGCCCTGCTCATTCGCAAGAACGGCCAGGGCGCGCCGGGCGTTACCCACCATGCTTGGCAGGCCTGCCTGACTGCCAATAGCTGCAGCAATTGCAGCAGCACTGGCGGCAGCGCTGCTGGCCGTTTGGGCGTTGGTTGCCGAGGAGTTCGCATACCCTTCGCAGGCATTGACCTGTGTAGCCATCCAGACCAACGAGGCGTTGATCTGCACAACCATTTGCACTTGCGCCGTAAGCGATGCGCCCGCCTTGGCGTCAAAGTCTGCCTCGGCGTCCGTGGGCAATGGCGGTGAAGGCAGAAGCGATAAAACAGGTGCTATGGCTGCCATTAGGCGAGGCTCCTTACTTTAAGTGTGTACTGGCCCCGGTTGTAGGTCGGGAGACCGGTGTCGAAGTCGTCGAAGATCCCGACCATTACTGTGTAATCAAGATCGCTGGATCCAACGTAGAGGGCTGGAGTGTCGTCAACCTCGTCCAGAATCCGCTGGGTACTGGATATCTGGTCGCCCTTTAGCTCAACTTGAAAGTTGATAGAGCGCCGGTTGCCACGCTTGGTAATGGTGATGCTGCCGTCGAACTCCTCCCTGATCGTCGAATACTTCTTTCGACCCAATGAGGTGCCATAAACAGCTGTACCAATCGACTTACCCCAGCCGACGACCATCATCCCGACCTGCGCCGTACTGCCGGGGGCGCTGACTATTACGCGAATATCCGCATTGTTATATGGAGGAAGATCGAACTCAGCCAGGTTGTCACGTGTGGTGAATTGGCCGAAGTAATACTGGTACCAGCTGCCGCCAGCCTTGAGCGACATGGAGAACGTTTTGTCGTAGACCGGATCGGTAACGCCCGGAATCGTCATCACTATCCGCACCGAGGAGGCACGAACCCCGACCAGCCCGATGGCGTTAACTCTTTGTCCCGGGCGAATCGTGAAGTCGATAACTTCAGGTGCGGCGGTGAATGTTCCGATCTTCCAAGTATTCCCAATGTTTTTGTTGAACATCCGGTACTTGTTTACCCACCCCATGTTTTGCCAAGCAGGGGGCGACGACGTATCGGTTACCGGATTCTTCCCTGTGTTGTTTGCCAGCAGAGACTGATAGTTGATCCGGTCAATGGTGACGTATTCGCCAACGGCATAGGCCTTGGTAGGGACGTATGCCGCATAATCCATATCCGGCAACGCATTGGCGATCATTTTGGCCGGGGTTATCTCTATCCCCGGCACCACTTTCATGTCACTCATGCGGCCGCCTTGGTATCAACTGTGCCGATGATCTGCACGCCAGATTGAACGAGGGTGTCGATTCCATCAGCGACTTCCTTCGTCAGTTGCGCCATGTGAATGGCGTTACTCTTTATTTCTTCGCGCAGTGCCCGAACCTCTGCCGCAGTTGCCCCGGAATCACCGCCGCCATTGAGCATTGCTGCCGTCTGGTTTGCGTTGAAAATCCGGCTAGGGCCTGTCACTTCCAGCTCAGGACCGTTCTCGCCGACAAGGCGCAGACCGCCGCCGAAGTCGCCGCCGGATGCATATCCCGGAACGCTTGCGGCCGAACCGTTGGCCTTGGCCGCATTGGCGATTGCCTGTTGAAGCTGAGCAACCGTCAGCGCGCCTGAGTTAACTTGGTCGGTCCAGTACTTCGCTCCGGCCGCATCGGCAGCCCCACCCAACGATTGCTGATAGGCGGTCTTGATAGCGTCTTCGATGGCGGCGTTTTTGATCGCGCCTGCAAGCTGGTCCATGCCGACCGCGCCGCTGCCGACCTGACCCTGCCAGTAGTTTTTGCCGGCCGCGTCTGCGCCCTGCCCCAGCAAGTTCTGATAAACCGAGTCGATCAGCGTCCCAGTGTTGGCCGGGGTAGCCGACTTCACAGTGCCGAGCGCAGCCACAACCGCCGCATTCATAGCGTTGACGGCATCGACGACGCTCAGGACCGAATTGTCTACGCCGTTGAGCGCATCCATCTGGGCCTGAGCGAAGTCGAGTTGCGCGTCGAACTGAGCCATCTGCGCGTCGTAAGCTTCTTTTGCCAGGTCGATCTGACTATCCAGACTTTCCTGAAGCTTCTCGGCGGCAGTGAGCTGTTTGCCGTTGATGGCATTGAGCTCGGCGACGACGTTGGCTGTCCGGCCCTGGTCCCGATTGAAGTCTTCCAGCGACGAGTACAGGTCTGTGTTGTTGTCGCTTACCGTATCCAGCGCATCTTCCAGGCCGGTGAAGCCCGACAGAGAACCGCCCGCCCGCGCCGTTGCCAATGCGGATTGGAGCGTCGCTTGAGCCTGGGCGCGCAAGGTCTTCACGGCATCGTCAGACGTGCCGCGCAAGGACTTGAGCGCCGATTCAAGCGAGTTGCTGACGGTAGACAGGTCGGTAACGCTCTGCGCTGCCGTTGCGGACATGTCGTTGAGCGATGCGACGCGGGCGTTGTAGGCCTTGGTTGCAGCGTCCCGTTCGGCTTCGACGGCTCGGCTTACGCCGCTGCTGGCATTGCTGACCACTCCGAGCAATGCGTCCTTGACGGCTTGGGCGGCGTCCAATGCTGCTTGGGAGGCTTCGTCCGATGCTGCCTCTGCCTCCTTGGCGCGAGATTCCAGAATCGAGTAGGCAGATGCTGCACTGCTGCTCAGACCCATGAGCTGGATATACATCGCCCGGCCAGCATCTGTCGTGCTGTCGATGCCTTCAACCATCGCCCGGAAGCCAGGTGCTGTATCAGGAAGCGTCAGGTTCAGGCTCTTGAACTGTGCCTGGACAGCTGCAAGTGTGTCATCGGCCCGCTCTGTTTCGCTAAAAAACGCGTTGTAATAGGAGGTTGCAGCAGACTGCATTTCCTCCATTCCGCCCGCCATCGCGACATACTGCTCTGTCAACTTGCCGCCCCAGACCGTCACGGGCAGCGCATTGATGTTCAGCAGTTTGAACATGTCGTTGATGGAGTAGAGGTTGTTCGTGAACGTCGTCAGTTCGTCGAAGGTGTAGTTGGCTACTCCGGAGTTGGTCGCGTCACTGATTGCAGCTACAGCGGAATTGCCCAGAGACGTGAACCATGCGTCCAGGTCTGTTTGAATCTCTTCCTGAGTCCGGCCTTCGGTGCTGATCCGGGTCACGCCCATGGTCAGGCCGTCTAGCACTGTCTCGCTCAAGGTGACGCCGAGGGCCGAGAACAGCCCCATCGAGTTCAGGACTTTGTCGTTGTACGCAGCACCCAGCGAGTCTTCCAGTTCCGGCGCCAAATCGGTCTGCAGATAGCGGGTTTTGCTTGACCCCGAAATCAGGCCGCCCTTTTTCTTCTGCTTCACGAAGCCACCAGCGTCAAAGACGCCATCGGTCACGTCGAGCTGAATGCCTGAGTCTTTGTTCTCGTAGCCACCGCCGAACAGCTTCTTGCCGACCGCGCCCCAAACAGCCTGGTGCAAAGTCGACCCGCTGAGGATTGCAGCGAGCTTCCCTCCAACAATCTTGCTGTTGATTTTGTCGGTCAGCTCCATGATGCCGGACTGCAGCGCAATCGGAGCCATGGTGGCCTTGCCCAGCGCAGTGTCGCCGCCGGTAGCCTGCATATCGCTCATGCTTGGGCGAACCCCGGCGTCGTACAGCTTGCCGGATTGGTACATGCCCATGACGATTGCCAGCGGCCACATGGCTACTGCACTGCTGAGTGCGCCGGAAAGTGCAGCGGTCATGCCGCTGGAGGCCGCTGCCGTGGTCGCGCCGGCCACCCCGATGCTTGTGCCTACAGAGGCAGCTCCTTCGGCCACCGCACCGCTCAGCATTGCAGCTGTAATGCCCTCTGCCCCGACTGTGGCGGCAGTGCTTGCAGCGACCTCGGCAGTAACTCCAGTGAGCGCAGCGGTCGTTGCAGCGGAAGCGGCAGCAGTCGCGCCAGTGATCGCAATGTTGCCGCCAATCAGGCTGGTGAACCCGCTCGAAAGCGTGGTTGCAATGCCGTTGAGCATGTTGCCGTAATAACCGGCACCGCCCGAGATTGCGCCGCTGATGCCGCCCGATGCGTAGCCAGAAGCCACGGAAGAGCCAACGCCAGTGATGGTGTTCCAGGCTGAAAGCAGGTTTTGCCCGATGCCAGCCAGGCCGCTAAACATACTGCCGCCGCCTGACGAAGATCCGCCAGCGCTGCCGAGCAGCTTGCCCCACACAGAGGACAAGCCCTGCCCATTGTCGGTGCCTGTCAGCCAATTACTGATCGACGCCAACAGCGGCTTGGTGGTGAGCATGTGAGCGATTTCGCCAAAGGCCTGTTTAGCACCCTTGATGAGGTTGTCCCACAGATTGTCCGCCCCGCTCCCGATGTTGGCCCATGCATCGGCAAACACGCCGTCGATGCGATCTACCGCACCTTCGGTCATTTGGCCCCAGATCGTGGCCTTGCTCTGGTTGATCTGGTACTCGTTGCCGAGCTTCGCCAGAGCATCCTGGTACAGCGCAGCATTTTCCGGATAGCGGGCAATCGCCGCATTAAGCGCATCCTGCTCGGCGGTGTATTCCTTCAGTAGCTTGATTTGCGGGTTCAGACGGTCAACAATGCTTTCGACCGAACTCGCCTGCTCCAGCGCCTTGTTGGCCTCCAGTTGCGCCTTGGTTTGCTGAAGCAGGAGTTCGTATTCCTTACTGCCGTACTCGATGTTTTTGCCAGACAGCGCAACGGACATCGATTTTTGAATGTTGAAGGCTTCGAGCGCGGTTTTGCCCTGGAGCGTGGCCTGGGCCTGGGCCAGGGTCTGAGTGACTTCCACCCGCATGTTCGCGATGGACTGGGCGATGTCGAGACGGTCTTTGGCTGTGACTTCGCGGTTAACGGCCGAGGTGACCGCATCCCGAGCAGCGGCACCAGTTTTAAGAAGCTCTTCCTCAACCTTCTGCTGGATGGTCAACTCGCGGACGCTGTCAGCACCAGCCAGATAGGCGTCGGTCATTGCGTTGCTGGAGTTGACCGAGATTTCGTTCTGCGCCAGCAGGTCCTTGAGTGCTTTGGCCTGCTGTTTAGCGAGTTGCTCAGCCTCTTTCGCTGCCTTTTTATCGGCCTCATATTGGCTCTTAGCTCCGTCCCCCAGTACCTTGAACTGTGCAAGCCGGTCGGTAGTGTTGGCCGCATCAGCTTTTGCGGCCTCGTCGAAGACTTTCCGCTTGTCGAGTGCTGACTCTCGCTGCTTTTTGAATGAGTTGAGAGCGGTATCACGCTCTTCGAGGATGCTGACGATGCTGTCTGCGCGAGCCTGGTTAGTTGCGTTGAGAGATTGCTGATACCGGTTAGCGGCATCTTCAACGGTGTCGTCAGAGAACGCCGTGGCTATTGCGTCTTTAGCGAAGACAGCCTGGGCGATCAGGCGGTCAAAATACGAGGCTATCTCTACGGTCGCGATCTGGACCATTGCGCGGATGTTGGTCGGCAGAGATGCGAATGCATCGCTAACGAAATTCGCTGTTTCCGATGCCGAGGCAGCCATCCCGCCTTGCTGGTCCGCATCAAAAAGCGTATCCCACCAATCCTTGAGCATTTGGAGAGACTTTGTGGCGTCTGCACCAAAGGCAGCGAATTGGGAAGCGGCGGCGGAGAGATTCTCCTCCATCTGCCCTGACCCAATCTGGCTATTCAGCTCGCTCAGGGCGTCAGTTACAGCATTTACCGAGTCCTGCATCAGCGTGCCGAGACCGGCCTCGTTGATCAGACGGAACGTGCTATCCCATGTGTCGCCCAGGTTGGCGACGGCGCCATCAAGGGTGTTCATGCGCAGAGCCATGGCTCCCGCGAATTGGTTCTCACCAAGATCTGTCAGGTATTTTTCAATCTCTGCCGCGTTATTGCCGATCTTTTTGGTAACGCCCTGGAAGGTGAAGGCAATGGAGTCGCCACTAGTCTTCGCCTTGATTCCGAATTCTTTCAGGCGCTCAAACTCGCCCGTGGCAGCGTCAGCGACGGCCTCGATCATTTGATTGAGGTCTTTGCCCATTGCCGAAGCTGTATTGCCGTATGACGTCAGAGCCTTTTCAGACGGAGTGAGGCCAAGGTTTACGAGTTGCGTGAAGCCTTTTACCGCCTGGTTCAGGTCATAAGGGGTTTTCTGGGCGAAGGTTTGCAGCGCTTTGAAAGCTACAGCCGCTTTCTCGCTGCTGCCGGTGGCCGTGATCAGGCCGGAGTTCAGGACATCGAACTGGCGCTGCACATCTGCCGCCTTGTTCAGCGCCGCCATAGCGGTGGCCACGGACACCAACGGGCCGAGCAACTTCCCCAGCCCTGACGTCAGGTTGGCCGCGCTCTTATCGAGCGCACCCAAATCCTTATCGGCCTTCCGTGCGGATGTGCTGTCAACCGAGATGACCAGCTTTGCGTATTCAGACATGGCTGGCTCTCGCTATAAAAATGGTTTCACTGACGCGCTCGATCTGTCGCCGCAGTCGCGGGGCCTGGATCAGCAGATTGGTTTTTTCTTTTTCGCTGCATGGAAGGTCGAGCGACCAGTCTGCAATGAGGGAGGCTACGAGCCGGGCTTTCCGCGTACGGCGCTGGCTCTTGCCCATAAACAGCGCATGTTCCTTTCCTGCAGCCTTGGATATCTCCATGACCTGGCTGAGGGCCTCGGCTTGAATGGCCTTGAATGTCTTCTCGTATTGGTGAGAAAGCACTGACCGGATGACCATCCAGTGCCCGCTTGGAGTGCCGTCAGCATTCGATAAATCGACCCGTCGCCCCTCTTCCGCCTCCTGCTTCACGTAGAAATCTCGGGGCTGCATACTTTTCTCCGGGCGAAAAAAAGCCCCGCACTTGGCGAGGCTTTTGGGTTTCAGCTATTTATGGGCAATCTGCCCGGCCCAACTCTTCAAACTTTCCAGTCCTCTGCACCTTCACAATGTCGACAACCTTGACCATCTTGGCCGGGGCTTTGCGCTCTGATGCAACCGAACAGACATAGCTTGCCAGGCCCTTGCGGTCGGTTCCGTCATCTATGGCGCCGACGTACAGGTTGTCTTTGCTCATCCATATAGCGTCTTTGACTGTTTTCTTCTCAGATGCGATCAGGTATTTCACAAGATCCTTCTGGTTTTGGGACGTTGCGGGCGCGGCAGCATGAGCGCTTCCAGCCAGCAAGGTTCCTATCAGCAACAAGTAGCGCATCGATACCCCTCCATTAGATGGAGGCAATCTATCACTATCACCCCTCGGCCATCACCCGACAGTGAATACCGTCCATCTTCATCAGCGTCCGCGCTTCTTCTGGATCAAGTTGTCGATCCATCATGCGTGCCCAAGCATCCATTTCCTGCCAGGTCAGCGGGTCAGCCGTGCGCTTTAGCTCCCAGAACAGTCCGGCCAGATAACCCATACCGTCGGGTATGTCGGGTATGTCCAATTCGCGAGGCTTGTGCCCGGTCATATTCCAGACGCGTGTCAAGTGATCACGGGTTGTTGCTGTCGATCCCTTGACGGGCTTGTTGAGCCTGGCCTCTCCCTCCCAGTGGATTAGGAGGCTTTCAACTCTGGAGCGAAAAAACGTGCGCGGTTACTCGCGAACAGTTCGATGTCGGTCGAGAGGCCGGGGTTCTGCTGGATCAGCTCCGCTACCGCTTCAGTCGAGAATGGCGCATCGAACGACCAGCCAATGACCAAAGAGGATCGGTATTTGGTGGTGTTGGCAGTGTTGATTTCGTACAGCTCATCAGCCGACAGCTTGGAATCGTCACGATCACGCCCTTCTCGGGTGATTTCCAGGAGGCGACGGCGGGCTGCGGGAGCGTCAGCACCAATGACCATCAGGTAGTGATCGGTCGCGGTGCCATCGGGCAGGGTCAGTGGGAATTTCTTGCCCGCCTCCAGTGCGCCCAAGGTAAAGAAGTCAGATAACGCGAAAGGTTTGATTGCAGCTTTCTCAGATTTAGCAGCCATGCGGTGATACTCCAGAAACAAGAAAGCCCGCACTTGGCGGGCCTGGGAAATGGTTTTGATTACGACGTGCGCGTGATCATCATGGTGGTGGCCAGCGTTGCGTCGTAGCCGGCGCTGATCGTGTACTGCGGGATGATCGCGCCCGGGCCGCTGGTCTGCTTCTGGCCCTGGGTGTAGCGAACCTTCGGCAGTTCCAGGGTGTAGGTGTCAGCGCCCTCTGCGAACTCAATCACATGCGAGGTTGAGGTCTCGTCGAGCACCTTGTCCCAGAGCACTGCATCGACCAGGTAGGCCGACATGGACCCGGTGACGACCGCGATACCGTTCGACACGTCGAAGGCTTCACGGCTACCCAGGGCGAACAGCGCCTCCATGCCGTTGTCGAGGTTCACGCTCCACTCGGTCGCGTAGGCAACAGGAACGCCACCCTCGGTCAGCGACAGGTTGGTAGTGATCATGATGTCGGTGGTAGTGCTTGGCAGGTACGTCGAGCCGACTGGCACGGTGTACTTCTCAGACCGGCGACCAATCATGCTGAAGGTGACGCCAACAGGTGCGTTCAGTGGCGCGCTGATAGCCATCGTGCCGACACTGCAGCTGTGGTAGCAGTAATCGATGCCGATGTCGGTGTGGCGCTCCAGAATGGCGAAGGTGCGCACGACCTTGCCGATTTTCAGCACGTTCGCGGTCCAGGTGCCTTGCATGCCTGCCTGAATCAGGTCGTCGAAGCTTGCAAATGACAGCTCAACTGCGATGTCGCCAGCCACGCTGTAGGTGCCACCGCGACTCGCCTGCTGCTGACGAAACTCGTTCATCTCAGCCGTGGTGACCTGGTTGATGTTCGGAGTCAGGCCAGCACTCACGAAGCGGATCGGTTTCCACGCCGGGGTAGCAGGAACAGCGCCCGCGACCTCTTCGACGTAGTAATACTGAACGGCAGAGCCGTTGGCTAACTCGCCCATTTTTGGGATCTCCTGGAACGAAAAAACCCCGCATATGGGCAGGGTGTGGGATTGCGCGGGGGATGAATCAGGCGGTCGGGTAAATCCACGCCGTGTAATAGATGCGGATGCTCACGCCCGTCCAGACATCTTCGGGGGTGATCTTGCCTCGCTCAGCGCTGCGGATATGAACCCGCTGGCCTTGGTATTCGAGATTCAGGCCTGGCTTGTAGAAGCTCAGCGCCTTGTCCGCATCAGCCAGAATCGGGCCGGTGCCAGTGTTGTTCGGGTGGAAGATGTCGATTTGCAGGTAACCGGTGCGCTCTACCGGGTTGGCTGCGCCGAATGCTGCAGGCTCGCGCCCGGTGGGCATGTCGGTGAGTCGCGCCCATGGCTGGCCGGTGGTAGGCGAAAAGGTTTTTCCTTCGAGCGCCGTCTTTGCCGCAGGGTAAAGGTTGCTCGCGAGATAGGCCGAGACCAGAGCCGCGTTGATCTTCGTCTCGCTCATACTCGGTTTCTCGCCGCCGAATCGTTAACCATCTTCTGAAACCGCTCGACGCTACGCCTGGCCATGCCGACGGGGGCCTGCATCGACCAGCCATTCTCAAGCCGTTCGATGTAAGCAAGGTTTGAGGTCAGGCAAGTGATCTGCCCTGCCCCGGCTGGCGTGTTCGCCTCTAACTCAGCGATTGCGGCTCGGCCCGAAGGATCAAGGCGTTCAGTCTGTCCGGTGGCAGGCGTGCTGACTGTCGTCTGCCAGCTACCTTTAGCCGTGCCCTCGTCCACAGGCGTCTCTGTAACGACGTTGGTGAATAGCGCAATGGTAGTGTCACGGACAATTGTGTCGTGCGCCCGGCTGGTCTTGGTGCTGAAGGCGCGGATCTGATCAGAGAAACCCATCGTCAAACCCTCAGCTGAATAGTGAATGTCGCCTTTGCTGGGTCTTCGGAGACGTTCAGCGCTCGCTTGCCGCTGATGATGTCGCCGATCTCCGGCGTGGCAATGGTGAGTGTCGGCACCCCACCAACCGCAACGACCAGCTCGTTTTGCAGAACCAGCAGCTTTTCGTCGGTGGTCTCAATAAGGCTCCCATCGACCTCGCGGACCGAGTAACTGCCGAATACGCCGCGACCGACGTAGGTCAGCGTTGAGCTTTCGGTTTCAGTTCCTGTGACCGGGTCATACTCGCCTTCAACGGTGCGCGCACCTGTCAGGGGGCGCACCGCATCCGCCAGCCCATCCGGATCGTCGAACGCCTCAGCCATTTCCGCCTGAATCTCTTCACGCATGCCCATGGTCAGATCCTTTTCAGCATCATCACGCCGGAGCGCTTGATCCACGGATCGAGTAGCCCGAGCGCGAAGTTTTCACCGGCAGACAAATCAGTCGAGCCAGACGCATAGGTCTTGCTCACGGACGTGCCGGACTGGGCCGATACGGTCTTGCTCAGAACTTCCTTCTGCGTGGACTTGTACAGGTTGCCCGCTGCCGCCTCTTTCGCCACCTGAGCCCCGGCCAGCTTTATGGCATCAGGAACAGGATCGGCAACAGGTCGCTTAATCTTGGCCGTGAGCCAGGCGTTCGCCATGGTCACAGCAAGGACCGGATCACCGGCACCGGCCCAGCCAGGACTTAGCAGGGCGTCAACGTCGGCGACGGTGATGTAATCGGTCATGTATCTGTCCTTATTCCGTTGGCACCAGGGCCTTCAGTTCGTCTTTCTTGGCGTCGGCCGGGAAGTCGATGCCTTTGCCGGTGAGCCAAACTTTCAGATCGTCGACCTTCATTTTCAGAGGGTCGGTTTCGATCTCGTCTTCCTTCTCGGTCGGGCCAGAAACAACAATGCCTGCGCGCTGGTAGGCCTCGATGATGTTCGGCCGGTCGCCATCCACCACAACTTCCTTCGCAGAGCTGATCACGCCAAAGAACTCGTCCAGCAGGCGATAGCAAACCCCAGGCTCATTGCCCGGAGTGTCGGAATAGATAACCTTCATGATTCTCTCCGTGTCGGCCAGGGCGCACCAAAGCGCCCCGCCGATGGTGGTTTACGGGGTGACGGTGCCGCTGATGACGGCAGCGAAAGGAACCTGCTTGCGGTCGAACACTCGGGTCCAGTTCGCAGCTGCAGCGTACTGCGTGGCGGTCGGGCTGAGGTTTTGTGCCTCGGAGCCTTTCCAGCTGAACCCGGCCGGCTGCAGGATGTAGGTTTTTCGCTCCCACAACACTTCGGCACCGCCGCCATTACCGCCGCCTGGCTTACGCTCCAGCTCGACAGGCATTTTCGGATTGCCCTCGCCGAAGCCGAACGCGCCTTGGCCGAAGAACACCGACAGGTAACGGCCAGCGCCGTAGGTCAGGCCGTCATCCATGAACACAGGCTTACCCAGGTAGGTGGCCAGGATGATCTTGCCGTCGGAGTCGCGCAGGTACTCGATGAGGTCCTGCTTGACCATCTGGTTCATCACGACCGAGTGGACGCCGATTGCGCCGAACTGGTCAGCAGCATCACCAGCAGTGAACGCGGCGTCTTGGAACGCGGTTGCGCTGATGCTCGCACCGGCATCAACAACCATGTCACCGCCGTTGTTCGCGATGTTCGAAGCGATGATGCCGCGAGATGCGCCCAGGACGTAACGCTGCCACTGGCGAGTCCAGTAGGTGCCGAAACGGTTGCGTATCTGCTGCTGAGGCTCGGTATTCGCGAGTTCAGCAGTCAGGTCAGTGACGCCGTAACCCTTGTTGAGGTACAGAACGCGGGCACGCATGCTGTCCTGGGTAACTTTACCGACTTCACCCTGATCGTTCGGGTCGTCGTTGCTAATGTTGGGCGCTTCGTCGGCGTCCAGGTCCTGCCAGTAGCTGATTTCAGCAGTACCCTGGCTGCCAGATGCAATCGCATCCAGCACAGGCGAACGGGTCACAATGCCCGATTCGTAGACTGCGGTTTTTTCCGGGCTGTTGACCGGTGCCAGGGTGGCGTAGTAATCACCAACGAAAATGTCGGTAAGTTGCGTGGTTGCCATGGGTTAGGTTCCTTTGGTGGCCTGAAGTCGTTTGAATGCATCCGGGTTGTCACGGGCCAGCGCGGCGCGCTCGGTCTCCGTGTACTCGCCCCATTTCTTCGTGGCCTTGCCACCGTTGTCGCCGGTCTGCCCGGCACCCTGAGCCCTTGGCCAGAGGTGTGTTGCGGTTTCACGCAGCGATTCCGCCCATTCGAGCGGTGACAGCGGGGTCTTGCCGTCCTTCCCGTAAACGACTTCGCCGTCTCGGTCAGTGGCAATCGCCTCGCCGTCTTCACTGAGTTTGAAAGTGCCCCGTGCACGGAGAATGATGTCCTCGGCAGCCTCGGGGAGCGCGCCAGCCTTGATGGCGGCAGCGCGGATGGAGTCGGCAAGCACCTTGTCGCTGTACTTGGCAGCGAATGCTTCGGCCTTGTCGGCTCGGGACTTCTCGGCGGCCAGCTGCTTGTCGTAGTCAGTGCGCAGGCGCTCGGTGCGCTTGCTGATCACCTCGTCAAGCTTGCCTTCAGCCAGGAGGCGGGTTTCTTCGTCCTGGCCGACCTTGTTGAGCAGACCTTTGACGGCGTCGATGTCCAGTCCTTCGAACTGGGTCTTGAAGCCATCCAGTTCAGATTTGGTGGTCCGGAGCGAGCCGAGCAATTCGGTGTTTTTGTTCTTGAGGCCCAAGGTCGCGGCATCAACTGCGGCAGCGATGGCGGTTTTTACTGCCGGGTCTTCAAGGTCAATCTGGTTTTCGTCTGCCACGTTGCGTACCCCTTGGGCTTGTTTTCCCGCTTTGCGGGCATAAAAAAACCCCGGCATGGCCGAGGTCGGTTTGTCATATCGATGTCAGTGTTCGATTTTGATGTTCTCTTGCTGCGCGGCATACCTCAGAGCTGCTCGAACCGATGGCTCCAGCTTGAATTTAAATGACTCTGTGGTTGTAATGGCCTCAAGCCTAATTAAATCCACGCTTTTGCAGTTCAGCCGTCCTATCGCCTTTAACAGGTTACGCATCCTATCCAGCTTCCATTGAAAATGGACGTCGTCCTTGAATTCAAGTCTGACAGGAAAGGTAGGGCCGTCTCTCTCCGGCTCATACCCAAACAAAGGCACCGCATCACCCTCTGGACTTAGGATTAGCACGCTCTTCACTTTGGCCGGATACATCCCTAGAGATGTAAACCTTACGGAAATGTAGGCCGACGACGCGCCTTGCTGAACAGCCAGGCTGTCGCGTTTCAAGCGATCCTGTTGTCGCTCGCTTCTACTCGCCATGACTAGCGTCGTTATTACCGCAAGCAGGGCCCCAATTCCAGCCACCCAGTCCCCCAAGCTGCCCCAGTTAGGGACGTATCGAACGGTTGAAGCTGGGTTCAGGTTGATCCCTGCCGTAAGTCCAAGTAATCCGCAGATAAAGCTGGCAGCTATTGCCACTCCCGCAAGAACCCATGTCATCAAGCACCCCCTTTAAGATGAGGCGCTTTATATCAGCGATCTCATCCTTCAGAAAGGCTCTAGCTTGTTCTGCATGTGCATCGATATCGTGAAGATCAGCCAGGCACCCGGCCGCTCATGGGTTGGGTACTGCTCAACGATGTGGAGCTGCCACCACTGCATGAATAGCCGATCGGCCAATTCAATGTCTTTCACCGAACACTTCCTTGAAGGTTGCGGCGTCTCGCTGACGCAGCTGTTCAAGATTGTATTCCTTGCCGCTCGGGTCGACAAAGCGATCCAGGGTCAGACCGCCCTCGCTGTACAGACGGTAGCGTGACGGGCCGAGCCATTCACGCTGGTACTCGGCGGACTGAGCAGCAAACCATCCAGCGTAAGTCGTTTTGGCTTTCACCTGGCCGACTTTCAGGCCCGCTGCTTCCCGCTGGCTGTCGGTCATGTCACCGATGGAGCGGAATGTGCTGCGGCCGTCCTGCCCCTTCACCCTCAAAGCTAGGACGTATGGGCGATTGCCCATCAAGCCATCGGCTATAACCGGAACCTGAACGGTCCGGCAGCGCGGGTGGTAAGGCGGTCGCGGATGGCTGGTGCCGACCTTGTGCTTACGACCATCGACGGACGCGCAGTACTTGCTGGTGCGGCCGTCAAGGGTGGCGCAGTCCATGACCTCCTGAACATCGAGGGCCTTATAAGTCTCGTTGTAAGCGACGTTGCTGATGTGGTTGCGGGCCGTGCGGACGATGGTTTCAACATCCCGACGCGTTACCTCGATCAGCCCATCTTTGTATTTCAGCTCTTTGGTGCCCAGCAGCGCGCGGATGATCTGCTGATTAGCTTCTCCTGCCGCTACACCCTGACGCATCCGGGCATTGAGTCGCACAGCCGAGCTTTCCGCGATATCTGACAGCATACGGTCAACCATCTCGCCCATCACTGGCGTCTGCATGCCCGCCTTGTAAGCGCTGGCAGCAGTAACGGCAACGACCGGCAAGTCTGTGAGGGCCTGGCTCATCACTGAACCGGCATAGGCCGCCTCGTATCCGGCCAGCTCTTGGGCCGAGTCGGTCCATTCAGACTGGATGGCCTCATCAACTGCCTGAGCCCATGCCTCAACCTCGGCATTCAGCCGCTTCAACCGGCTTGACGTGTACTTTCCCGCAGCGAACGCTTGCAGCTCGGCCGCCGATAGGCCGTCCAAGCGCTCAGCAAGCGCTCTGCCGAGCTTAACGGACAACTCACCTATCTCGGCATTGATTCGGTTAACTGACGCGGTAGAGGCTCTGTGAAGCCACGATGAATGTTGAGCGAGCGCCATTACGATTGCTCGCTGCGCCCGCTCAAGATCTTCGCTCATGCCACAGCATCCTCAGGGTCTGGATTATCAATGCGGGCCTGCTCATCAGCGTAAACCCGCTCTGGCAATTTCCCGGTTGTGAGGTACAGCCAGTAGCTTTCGTGTGAGATGACGCCAGCCAGTGCCGCCTGGAGCAGCTGCGTGGCCACCTGGGCATCAACACCCGGAACGATGAACTCGGGTTTGACCGTGAACACTACCTGATTAGGGTCAAACCCCTTCCATTCGGCGGCGTAGCGAATGCCCTGCTCCAGCGCCTCAGCGGCGGCCATGACAATGCTGTGCAAGGTCGCATGCTGGTCGTTTTGGCGGGTTTTTCGCGCCTCGCCCGACTCTGTGCCGGACACATCCATTACCTTGGCACCAGCCTCAAGAGCAGCGTTCTTCTGGTCTTCCATGGCGGTGCGCACGGCTTCAACGCCTGCGCCCTGGAACTCCAGATAGCCACATTGCCCATTCGGACCCAGGTCCCACGCAGCCGATGGGCCGGTAACGCTGAGCTCGACAGCCTCATCCAAGCCAGAAACCCACGGCTGCGGGTGGCTGGTCTGGTGCAATGCTGTGAAGTAGTCAGCACTGAGTTGGTAGGACTTCAAGGCCGCGCGCGCCATGGTCAGCAGCGGAACCTCGTCGACCTCTGGCGAGTTATCAGTCGAGCCGCAGTAGATCACCGGCAGATAAGGCAAACCCTTGACCAGTCGGTTGTCGGAACCGGTGGTGCCGAGCGGCTTCAACCCCTCCAGCACCGAACCATCCTCGGCCAGAACCTCGCTATGGCAAACGCCGTTAACCATCTTGAAGACGCGATAGACCATCTTGCAGTCGTGATCGAACTCGTCCTGCTTGTCGTCTCTGAACTCGATGAACACAGCCAGGATCAAGTCTTGACGTCCGCCCATAGCCCCAACCTTCCAGTTGATCGCGTTGCGAGTGGCGTAGGTGGAGAAGTATGGCTCGCCCGTCTCGTCGATGTTAACAACCATTGGGACGCGACCGTGCGAGATAGCCTGGCGCACCATACGAAGGAAGAGCTGCTTCAGGCCGAAGCCGTCAGACGTGGCGTTATCTTCAAGCCCCCTCATGCCAGATGGCAGTTTGATTTCCGGAGTCAAGCGAGACACTAGGCCCATCATCGAGCGCAGCGCATCGCGAACCCAGTGCTCGTACTGCGCCCGGTCGGTGTAGTTCTGATAGAGGTACTTGTTGCCGGTGGCGTCGAGCTTTTCAGCCTCAACCATGCCGCTTGGCTTTGGCAGATTCACCGCGCTGCGCTTGATAGCGCCTTCACCTTCGAGCGCGTCATCCATCATCTGCCATTCGGCAATGTGTGCGTCGAAGTCGGGGTTTGTTGATTGAACAGGCATTTAGGCTAATCCTCCGATGCGGCGGACACCGCCTGTACGTTTTCGCCTGCTCATCGACACAGCGAAGTACCGGAACGCATCCGATCCGTGTGATGACCAGTCATGAAGTGGTTTGTCTTTCCAGCAGCCGCGCTTGTCGTCCCATTCTTTCCGATAATTCTCCAAGCATGAGATGCCTAGTTCGCACTTCGCCTCGTCAAACGCGCAATGCGAAAGGATTTCCCGGACCTGCTCTATGCCTTCGTCGATACCAATCTTGGGGACTACGCTGAATTTAAGACTGTATTTCTCTCCGTCGATCTCGTAGCCCTCTCTGGCAATTTCACGCCGAGTCTTGCCGTCGCTACCGAATTCGCGGTTATCGATATCGTGTGGGCCCCAGTGCTCGCCATAGGTGTACTTCCGGTCTTTCAGCACCTTCATGTAGTGCCGAAGCCCCTCCCCGCTGTTCTGGTAGAAGTCGATGACGTGGTATTCCTCACCCACGATCCGGACGAACCAGATCGCAGTGGAGTCGCCGACGCCGATGTCCCAGAACGTGTGAACAGGAAGGTGGCTATTGTCCGGCAGTGCGCCGATACGTTGAGCCGAATAGAGCTTTGTGAATTGGCGCGCGTAGTACGCACCCTCGATGGACTGTTGGAACGCCTCGGCCGGTATCGACGGGTATTCCCGCTTCATGTCGTCGCCGAGTGTCTTTTCCTTGGCCGCGTACCAAGCGCGCTGGCCTGGGTTCGTAGCGATCCCGTGCTTGGCGGCCAACTCATCAAAGTAAGCGGTCAGCCGGTCAGGGATGATTGCGGTCGATGGGTCGAGCCAGTACAGCGCATTCCGCCACCAGCTGAAGAAGAAGAATTTCCAGTCGAGCAGGCCAAGCGGCACACCGGCAAGCTGCTGCTTCTCGGCACCCTGGCTGTAGTCGAAGAAGTAACCCGCCCTGCCCTCAGCCGTCGATTCGATGGTGACGAAGCAGTCAGCGGCCACGGCCTCAAATGCACCAGTGACAATCTCGCGGGCCTTGTGAGGAAACTTGGCACAGATCTTCCCGAACTCGGACACATGCAGATAGCGCAGTGTGCCGCCCCGGAATGATGTGGAAACGTAAAGCGAGCCGCCCTTGCTGAATACCAACTCCCCCGCCGCGTCGTTGCTGGCAGGGTTGGCCTTCTTTATCTCGTCAGGCAGGCAGTCATAGGCAAACTTGATCTTTTCCCGAAAGAGGCGCTTGGCGTCGTTCAGGGTGTGAGCAATCAATGCGCACTTGGCAGACTCAAACAGCGCGGCGTCGAGCTGGATGATGCAAACCAGCGTCGTGAAGCCAAGCTGTCGAGCCTTTAGGATGATGTTGCGCGTGTGCATCCCCTGGAAGTAGTCGGCCTGCTCCTGCGTCATGCGGAAGCGGACTTTCTTCCCAGCCTTGTCGGTGATGAAGTAAAGGTTGTTCAGGCGCCAGAACCGATCCCTGAGCAGCTTCATGTGCTCGGGTTTCATATCAGGCTTCCTTCGATAGATCGTCCATCAGTGCAGCCAGGTCGCTGACTGTCTTGTCGCCTTCCTCAGTGTCGAGGTTGTAGGCCTGGCGCTCGCCCTTGATGACCTTGAGCTGAGCGTCAACACCGGCGTTGAGGGAGCGGGAGAAGTCGCCGATGTTGTCTTCGGTGACCTCGATGTCTTTCAGCGCAGTGCAGAGCTTGTTCGCGATGGTTCGCCATTGGGCCAAATCAACACGGTGAGCCAGCACAACAGAAGCGGCCTCTGTCGCAGCCTCCTCAACTATCTCGGCATCTTCACGCTGCGTGACGCCAGTGCGTGAAGCCTCGCGTGAAAGCTTGCTGTTCGTTGCGGTGCGTACCTGGACACTTAGGTCTCTCAACCATCCATGCTTCTTTGCTCTACTGCGAATCGTGCCTTCGTTCGTGTCGAACTTGTCGGCGATGCCACGCAAGGAAAGCGACCCGGCCCGGTAGGCGCGTTCGATGGCCTCCCAGTCGGGTTGCTTGGTTGTCATGGTGAATCCTTATGGTTTTGCCTGGGTGATGCTTAGCGTCCGAACTTGGCCGCCAGTACACGTATCACGCTTCTTGGCCATCTCAATGGATTCGACAGCGGTTGCACCCATATCCATTGCGGTTAGGGCGAATGCCGATCCACAGCCAATGGCGTCACACGTATCCAGCCTGATCCTGTTCTTCCAGAATCCAGTCTTGTCGTCGTTACCTATCAGCCAGAGCGTATGGCCATCTATCGCATAGCCTGACGCTTCAACCGGGGCCGACGCAGGGGTACCGAAGTAAGCAGCGATCAGCGCGTCGAAGTCGCAGGTACAGCCGGTACACAGAAAGTGGACCCCTTTTACCGTCTCTAGCTTCTCGCAGTCGTCATCAGTGATGGTCGTGCCGCGTGTTGCGCGAGAGTCATAGGCGATCACGCCGTCTTTGTAGGCAATGGTCGTCATATGGTGTCTCGATCAGGTGATGGTGCAGGAAGGCCAGATGCTGCGAGCAAACGCCAGTGCCGATACATGGTCCATCGCCTGACTGAGCAGGATCATGGGGAAGGGTTTGTAGCCGGGGGTGGTCACGTACCAATTTCGTTTCAGCATGGCTATGCGATCCGAACACTAGATGCTTCCTGAGCCCGAGCAGCATTCGCGGCGGCTTCGGCTGCGGCGTTGATGCTCTTCAGGCTCAGAATCACTTCATCCATGTATTGCCGGACTTCGATTGCTGCTTTACCTGGCGCAAACACGCGTGAAGGTCCAGTCATCTCAAGCTCTGGGCCTGAGTCACCACGAAAGCTCGCCTCGAATTTAGGAGCATCCGACCCGCCGAGCCCTGCATCATCCTTCAGCGTTCGTAGCTGCAATGCCAGCAAGTCGTTCAGGTGCGACTCAAGGCGCTGACATGCAACCGTCTTGATGCCTTTCTGGCCCGCCTCACTTTCGCGCTCTTCGCGCAGCAGGCGCACCACTTGGTCGATAGCCGATTCAAGTGGATTGATGGCGTAACCTGTGACGCAGCCTTGCAGCGCTTCAACGGCGACTGAGCCGCTATTCAACTGGCTCTGCCAATACTCCTTGCCCTGATCCACACCTTCGAATGTCTTGGAGTATTCAGGAAACAAGCCATCAAGCACTCCAGCGATTGCCGTTCTTACTGTCTGGTCTTGCTCGGCAGTGAAGCCTTCGAGCCTTACGGAAACTTTCATGCAATCACCTCGCGCCACGAAACGGCGCATCTGAAATCGTGGCGCGGATTATTCCGGCTTCTGAAGTTCGGGCTGCTTAACCACGCGGGAGACCGCTACGGCGACACTCAGCACCATGTTGACGCTGGCGAACACCAGAGGATCGACCGCACCCTGAAACAATGACCATCCCACCGCTGCAGCATTGAGCGCAGCGCCAAGTGCAGCCAGTTGGACGCTTGTAAGGCGCCAGGCCTTACGCCATTCAGGGATGAGATTCATGGACGGATTTCGCAGGTAGGAGTTTTTCGAGCTTTTCGGCGTAGCGCTTCCAGTCGTTGCGGCTCTTGGTCATTGCCTTGAGTCCGCTCACGTCCGGGGTTTCGCATGACTGGCTGGTGTAGCGGTAGACGGTTGTGCGGGTTGCCTGAGCTGGCTCTGCTGGCCTTTCCTGTTGCGCGCACCCGGCGAGCAACAGAGCGATCAGCAGGCGCTTCACTTGGGCCGCCCTTGGAGCGTCAGGCCCTTGATGGCGTCGCCGTTACTCAAGATCAGATAGTCATGCCGCTGCACCGTGGACCGCAGGCCGTCGATGAACTTGTCCATGGTATCCCGCGAGCGCTCCAGGGAGTCGACACGCTGAGCCATCAGAGCTGAACTGGTCTGGTAGACCGCGAGCTGATTCTGCAATGCACTGAGCGAGCCGACCACATACACGAAAGCGCCAATCGCCCCAGCAGACAGGATCGTTTGCAGAACGGGCACGACGATTTTGAACATCGTTCCGTCGGCAATACGGGAGACATCTGTCATAGGGCAATCCACTTAAATAAAAAAGGCCGGTGTGAGCGGCCAAGGACTCACCCTGGAGCGGGCTGATGAACAGGTCCGAATGAGGCCCTCGCTGAACTTGCATGCAGAGGTTCCGAGGGATTTGGGAAACTGGGGACGCAAAAAACCCCGCTCGAAGGCAGGGTTGTTTGTTGTCAGTCTTTACACGCAAGAAGGACAAGATAGGTAGTAATCTATGCCACTCTGCCACTATCCGTCAAGCGGCAATGTTGCTCTCGATTAAACCTTCCGAATCAAGGATGGTTTGAGCCTCTGATAGCGCCGAATCCACCAGTCCTTTCAGCTCCTTGCAGATCCCAGCCTTCCACCGGTACTGGGTACGCTCCGCTGTTGGCTCGTCCAGCCAATTGTCCATGCAGTACCAGGCAGACGGCAGAACATTGGTTGAGCGCTTACCCTCGACGCCGGGGAGCTTTGGTAGCGCCCATGTAACCACTGCCGCATGACGGAAGCGCTCCGGCGCTGGTGACTTAATGGCCTTGGCGATGACGATGATCGCCTCATGCTTACGCTCGGCGTGAGTCGAGTATTGAGCGATCAGCGCAAGCCAGTGAGCATTCGAAAGGCTTTTGCGTAAACGGCTGTTCACCCAGCAATCCTGAAGAAAAGCCGCTTCCTTCCCGACGATCTCGCCCTTCTGCTTGGCGCACTGCACCTTTGGTTCGAAGTCACACCCGCCGGCTGAATTGATCGTCTCGGCGGCCAGGGCCCGGACTACTGCTGCAACCACATTGCGATAAGTCATGCTGCACTCCTCGGGAACATGTTCAGGCCTTCAGCTTCGCCGGCGTCGTAGCAGTTGCGGGCCTTGGCGTTACGGTCATTCCAGCGCTCTACGGCGATACGCATCACTTCGGCGACGGTCAGGTCATGGATGTGCTCAAAGGTGCTGAGCGAACACGAATCCATGCTCGGCCCCTGCGCCCCGCAGTCGTGGCACCAGACATGCGCCACGTAAGCCTCGTCGAAACCCTCGGTCTGCGGACGATCCAGCGCCACCTGCACACCTGTCACAAAGTCCCGAGCATCGGTGCATGGCGGCCCCTCGCAGAACGGGCATGGAGCCATCTTGATTTGGTCGGTCATCGTTGCCCCCTCCACTTCTTTGCCCAGAACGGCGGTTTACTCTTCTCGATACCGGCAATCAGCGCCTTTACGATCAGTTCACTGACAAGGATCTTTGCGAGGTGGTCCAGGTATTCCCTGATTACAGCCTTCGGCTCTTCCCGCGCAGCCTCCATGCGCTCCATTAGCAGGCGCTCGATCTCCAGTAGCTGAGCCTTGGCGGCATCGCTGAAAGCGGTTTCCGCAATCATCATGGTCATGCCGCCTCTCCCCGTTTCAATTCTCTGGTCAGTGCCCGGTAGTGCGCGGTAAGCGCCTTGAGCTCATCGATCGTGTATTTCTTAACCGACTGGTCAGCCTCCAGCGCTTCCACGGCAGCCAGCCCGATCCTGGCAATGAGGCCAATCCGGTAATCCACGGCGTTGCCAGACAGAAACCGGTTGTCCTGCTTGCTTTGTGCGTGGCAGTTGCGCTCATCGAATCGGAGATGCGGCGCCGAGCCGACACTGCGATAGTGGCCAGCATCTGTCTGGTTGCCGCTCCAATCCAACGGCCGGCCGCTGGAGATACAAGCATGTCCCGCCACTTGATCGCGCCACCGGATGAACTCGTTGAAGGCCTGCTGGGCGTCCTTCATGTGGTCGCTACGTGACTTCAGCTTCTCCTTGCGAACCTTGATCTCCCGGCGCTCGATTTCCGCCAGGGCTTTGCGAGCCTTGGCCTGATGCACAGGAGCCATTGCAAGGGCGCAAGCAGGGCTGCAAACCTTCTGCGTGGTGTTGAACGTCGGCCTGAACTCAGACAAGCAGTGAGCGCACTTGCGGCCCTTCTTCTCCTTCACACTGGCAAGCATGGGCATTCCCCCTCTACGCAACCCACACAGCGGTTCAGGGGCTCTGGATGGGCACGATCAACCTTGATCAGTCGATTGGCTTCGGCTTCGGACGAAACCATGAACGCCGGAGCGCTCTCGCCTGGGCGGTAGACGTGCAGGGAATTGGCCGTGCCGGGTACGTACTTCATCCTGTAGCCGTTCATGACTGAAGCCCCTTATCCCGCGAGTTGCCGAGCAGCGACTTCTGCCCCTCGTCCAGCTTCCAGTCGAACTTCTCCTTGCAGCCTGTGGCGCACTGGCGAAGGTTGAGGCTTGGCATGCTGACCATGGGTTCGCCGCAATCTGGGCAGGGTTTTCCTTTCGGTGAATCAGTCATACCCAGCCTCCCTGAAACTCAATGCACAGCTCTGGACGCTCATAGGCTTTTGCCATGAAGGTGGTGATGCGGGTGGTGATCCTGATTAGGGTCTTCATGCGGCCTTCCTCCGCTCGCCGTAAATCGCCATCATCAAATCGTCTGGATGGGGCAGCAGAAGTTGCAGGTACTCGGCGCAGTAGGCGTCCAGCAGCTCCAGATAGGTCGTCATCTGCACGGTGGTGAACTTGCTGGTCTTGGCCCGGCCAACGCGGAATGTCGAGCCGTCAGGCAGCTGTACCGGGTGGAGCTCAGCGGGCCACAGCTTGGCGACAAAGATTTCATGCCACTGCTCGGCGCTGGCCAGCTGGCCGAACGACTCGCGTAGATGGGTTTGGATCAGGCCGTTCCACTGCCACAGCAGCCGGTTTTGCGCGTCGCTGCGTTTGTTCCGGCTTTCGCTGATCGACACCTTGCGGGGCTTGGCCAGGTCGATGTTCTGGATAAAGCCCAGCAGGCGCATGCGGTCGGATTCATTGCGAAGTTGGTGATCAGCCATTGGAGACCTCCTTGCCCATGGCTGGCTTGATACGCTTCACAGTCACGCACCAATCGCCAATCTCTTCTTCACCGACCGTCACTCCTTCTTCCGTAACAGTGCTGGTGCCAGAGTTCAGCTTGTGAGCGACTGATATGAGGATCCGCGAGCATGCAGACCAGATGCTTGCTTCCTGCTCGTCAGATTGAAGTTGGGCCATGGCGGTCTCAACGATTTGCCATTTCTCAGCATCCTTGCGCAGCAATTCGCACTCAGCCTTGAGACGATTCGCCAATTCCATATGCTCGCGCACAGAGTCTTGAGCTGCCGCCACTCGGTCCCAGTCGGGATTGAAGGTTGCCAACGCGGCGTAGTCGGCGCGGAGACGCTCGTTCTCGGCGATCAGGGCCAGTACCGCAGCAGGCGTGCAGGCCAAGAAGAACGCCTCGTCTGCCTCGCCCTTATCACCAACAAAGCCCCACTCATCATTCTTGTGGTCGACCTTGAGAACCAGCGAGCCGTCGTCGCCGAAGCACTCGTATTTCAGACCACCGCCGCAACTGTCGAGACGATCGTGTACGCGGCCAGGCGTTGCAGCCTCGGCCAGCGCCTTTAACTTCGCGAAGTCAGTCATACAAGCTCCTTAGGCACGCTCACTGTCTCGCCGAGTACAGAGGCGACGATTGCGAATTGGCGGAAATCTTCAGAGCCGGACTCGATGTGCTCCAGATTGCCGCGCTGATTAGTTTTGAATTCGCCCAGAGGCAGGAACACGCGGTCAAACTCGCCATGCCAGACGCCGTATTCGGTCGCTCCCTCCGTCCTGTAGTTGACCGGGCCACAGGCACTGCACAGCTTCTTGCCTTCACGCTCAGGGGCGTACGACCAGTCAAAGCATTCTGTGATGTACTTGAACCCTTGGCAGGCCAGCGCCGTGTTCTCGCAGCAGCCGCAAACTTCACACTGGAAAAGACTCATCGCCCCACTCCCCGCTCAATATGATTGCCACGACGTTGGCTGCCGTCAGTACGGACCAGTCGGTGATCTGCTCCTGAACTCATGAGCACCATGTCTTTTTGGTGACGTGTGATCTGGAAGCCTTCGGCCTGTAGGGTTTGTACGGTGCTGCGTTGGAGTGGGGTCATTGACATTGCTCCAACGCGCTTTCCAGGGTCGATTTCTCGGCGACGAGCTTCACGCAGGCCAACGTGATGGTGTTGGTTGCCGAAACGATGAAGGACACGGTTAGCAGGATCGAAGCCGATATCAGGAAAACTATGAGTGCCTGCTTCATCAGAAACCCTCCTTGCCGCGTTGCGATTCCCAATCGAACTTGACGGCAATACCGCCGCCTTCACGCAGTCGATCCACGCAGCGGTCACCCATCGCCCCGGCCAGTTGCTCGGCTTCGAGGTTGGAAATGATCACCGTAGGGCGCTGCTGCTCGTACCGGCCGTTGATCACGGCGAACAATGTGCCCAACTCGAAATCACTCGGCTTTTCCTTGGTCACGCCGATCTCATCGAGAATCAGCAGAGACGGCTGAATCATGCTGTTGAGGATTTGCGCCTCGGTCTGGTCGCTGCTGTGGTCGTACGTGCTCCGGATTGCCTGGAGCAATGAGCCGACAGTTCGGTACACGGCCGTGGCGTTGCTGGTGGCCATGATTTCGTTGGCTACAGCAACGGCCAGATGGGTCTTACCAGTGCCCGGCTTCCCAAGCAGCAGCAAGCAGCGGCCTGTTTCGTAAATGGCCGGGAATTTGTCTGCGTATTTGCGGCAAACACGCAAAGCCTCCTTCTGGCCATCAGAGATTGCCTCGTATGAGTCCAGCGTCCGGCCCACGAAGCGTTTTGGGATCAATGCGGAGCCAAGCTTGCGCTCCATGGCTTGTCGGGCTTCGAGCGCCTTCTTGGCTTGCTCAGCGGCTTCCTCGGATTCACGGCGAATGCGTGAGCACTCAGGGCAATAGGTCTTGAACTCACGATTGAAGATCGTCGTGATCTTCTGATCGAAAGGCCCGTGGTCCTCGCACATAGCGATTTGGGTGATTGGTGCAGGGTCTTGCCCTGCTGCCGCTGTGGCATTCAGTTGATCAGAACGCATAGCCGTCACCCTCGCGCTTGGTCAGGCCCGCGCTGTAGTCACGATCAGCAAAGCCGGTGTGACGCGATTGCGGGAACTGGTGCACGTTGCTGGATGGCTTGACCTCATCCTCCCAGCGCTTGCCGTTGAGCCAGGTGGTGGGCATTGGGATGTACTTGCCGCCGTCCTTGAGCCAGTCGGCAGACACGACCTGCGCGGCGAGACCCTTGGCGATCAGGTTGAACAGGTCGTCAGTGACCTTGAGTTTCGTCCACGCCTTCTGAGCTTTGGCCTTGTCCTGCTTCCGTGGGTACAGAGCCCAGAACTTTGGGAACAGATCGGCCTCGACGGATTCGCGCAACGCAGATGCGCAAGTCTCTTGATCTACTGGTTCTTGGTTATTGGTTAGTGGTTTATGGTTATTGGTTAGGTGACCATCCGTGCACGCTTCGTGTACGACTCGTGCACGCTCCGTGCTATCTGGTGCACGCTTCGTGCGTCTTGTCGCTTCACGCTTATCGGCAATCTCCTTATTTTTCAAGGCAGTAGCGTGATATGCAGAAATTTCATCTTGAATGCGCGCCTGGACGTAAACGCCATCGACAAGATCGAAGAACTTGCGCAAAACAAGCTCAACTGCGTCGATTTCTTCCTGATTGCGTGCCCAGCACCAGTCAATTGCGTCTTCCATGGTGGGAAAACGCTCACGGTCATAGCAGGCGTCAATCAGAAGGGTGTACGCACCGTGCTCAAGCATGGTTAGGCGGCCAGCCTTCTTGTGGTAGTCACCAATATTTCGCTTGAAGTAATGCATCATGCGGCCTCCTTTTGATGCTTGATGGCCGCATTGACGAGGCGTTTCTTCGCGTTGTTCACGGCGTTACGAGCAATGTCCTTTGCCTTGAATTGGTCAAAGCAGAAGGCTTCAAGTTGCTCGTACATAGGGTTGTCACGGGTAACCCTGGCCCGATCGTTGTAGGTCTTGTCGAACAAGGCCATGCGATCCAGCAGGTCGTACTTAGCGGCCCGAAGTGCGCTAATTGCTTTTGTGTACTCAATGGCGCGCAGGCCAACGATTTCTAGCTGGCTCATTGGGCCGCCTCCTCTGAAAACTTGGCGTAGAAGAACTGCTGATCCCATGTCTGCTTCATTGTCAGGCGCAGCTCCAGGTAGAGGTCGTGCAGCTTTCGAGCGCCTTTCTCCAGCATTTGCAGGTCGTAACGAATCAATGGCTTGTCGAAACCCTCGCCGTCGATCTTGCGCGGGCGTTCGGTGAGCAATAGTTGGCTACGAGCCTTAGAGGTTGTCCGGTATTTTGGGCTGCGGTCAGGTTCGCTTTCGGCGTTGTAGATCCATCCAAGCTCAAGCAGGGTCGCGTTGATCTTCTGGGCATTGACCCCATTTAGGCGCTTGACGAACTGGCTCGGTGTTTCGCCGGCCATAAACAGATGCTCAAGGCTTTCGATCTTCTTGGCCTGCTGGTTGTTAGCGATCTGCAGTACGGCCGTCTTTTCGATCTGGTCGGCATACAGGCGAAGCGTTTCGGCGTAGGAAGGGAGAGCGGCGGACTTGCCGCGGACGAGCGACCAGAATTCCTTGACTAACGTCTTCTTGAACTCCCGGACAACGGGGCTGTTCCGCATGTAAGTCATGATCAGCGTGGATTGCTGTTCATTAAGGAGAGCGTATTCGGTATCAGATCCGCCGTGCTGGCCCAGTGGTCTTGGCTGGATTTCAAATCCGACCAAGCCGAACTCCTCCAGATCGGTCTGATAGGTGCGAACCAGCTTTATTACGCTCGCGTGATCAACCTTGCAGCCAGACGCAATTGCCATCGTGGTGGTGAAAGCCTGGCCTTCTATAAGGGAGACAATTTCTGTCCGCGCCACGAAATGCGACTGCGCAAAACGTGGCGCGGCTTTGGGGGTATTGCTTTGTGATTCGATTTGCATTTAATATCCGCCTATCAAGTTGTGTTGAAAAAGCCGGGTCTCTACCCCGGCATTTTTTTGCCTGGAATTTGGTGCAACTAATTAGGGTCAGTAGAAGTGGTCCTAATTAGGTCATCGCCTTTCGGCCCTCCTCTGATTGCTACGAGGGTTGCTTTGGGCCGGGTAGAAAAGGTCAGGCCGCCCATGGCGATTGTTTCGATAACGATTTCTTCCAGAGCCTCGTCGAGGCTGTAGTGCTTTTTCCTTGCGAGTTCTTCAACTCGCGCCCTCGTACCTGGGCTTAGGTTTTGGTATTCGAGCAAATGACTCTCCTTAGGCTGATCACGCAGCGCTAGACTTCTTGTCTTCCTTCAGCAGGCCTTCGATTGCGCCGTTTTCAACGCCCCACTCGATGATTTCGAGAAGAAAGGTTGCGTGCTGCTTATGTGCACGGCAGGCGGCACGCTCCAGAATCTTGTCCAGCGTTTGGTTGAAACTGACTTGACGTCGCTTGTCGCGCTTGTCTTGCGGGTTGTGTTTGTAGGCCATCGTGTAAATCCTCTTGTGATTGAAAAGTGGTTGTTAGGCGGCAGATTTTTTAAGCGTCTGAGCGGGATCGTCTTCGCGGCGAGCAACAAGCGCCCCGCTCGACTCTTTCTCCAGAACGCATTGCATTGGGTAGGAGAACCCGCCCGTGGTACGGCACTGAGAAACCCGGCTGCCGGTCACGCCAAGGGCGTCGCCGATAGCGCGGCCAGTGCCGAAATGTGTCAGTGCTTCGTCGTAGGTCATGGCTGTGTCTCCAGGGTCTAGGCCGAGTTTAGAGTTCTTAACAACACAAGGCAAGTTATCTAAACAACGATTTGTTTAGAATCCTAAATATGGAATTCAAAGACCGAGTTACGGCGCGCATGAAGGCCTTGAGCCTCACCGCTACCGACATCAGCAAATTGACTGGCGTATCAAAAGCTACGGTCAGCTTTTGGGTGTCCGGAACCAATGGCGCGAAAGGTAAAAACCTGCTCGCACTAGCGAAGGCGCTGGAGTGCTCGCCTGACTGGCTATCCGAAGGCACCGGCACTGCGACGGACTCTCCGTCTGGCGATACGCCAAAGGCTGGCTCCAGCAGCGCGGAGCTGGTCGCGCACATGCTCGCGACGAAGGCCGGCAAGAATTTGTCCGATAAGGCTCGGGAGATGATGCTGGCAGCGGCAGCCGAGGCTGACAGTCCGGCCGCGAATGGTCAGCCATATGTGCCTGGAAACTTCGCAGCGCTCCGCCCGAGCAATGGCGAAATTCTGATACCTCAGTACGATGTGCGCGCCTCCCTCGGCGACGGTCAACTCCCGCCTGATTACAACGAAGCCATCCGGAATCTGGTGGTGCGCGAGGATCTGCTGCGCGAGAAAGGCGTTTCCTATACCTCGAATACGTCCCTAGCCATGATCACTGGCTGGGGCCAGAGCATGGAAGGCACCATCGAGGACAAGGACCCGGTGATCGTTGACCGTGGGATCAAGGATTATCAGGGCGAAGGCGTGTACCTCCTCACCTGGCATACAGAGCTGTTCATCAAGCGCTTGCAACGGATGGATGAAGAGCACGTCTGGTTGATTTCTGACAACCCGAACAATAAAGACCTAACGGCCCGTATCGAGGACGTGACGATTCACGCCAAGGTGCTGATGGTCTGGAATGCCCGGAAGCTGTAGCAGTACCGCTTGACGAGCCTTTGATTTGCAGGAGCAACCATGGCACTCAACAAACCGAATCAGGAACTCAGGCGCGACCTCACCGGCTCCGCATCAGACATGAAGTGGTCTGCCGTTGAGTTAATGCGGATTGCCGAGCGCTTGAGCCTGGCGGGGAATGAGCCGGACGCCTGGGCCCTGCTGAAGATCTGCCGGGTGATGCATGCTGCCGAGGACAAGCTCGCCGGGTATGCGGATGAGGTTCGGGATGGGCGGATTGTGCGGGAAAGGTCCGAGTAAGCGCGTTTCGTTGTTTGGCGATATTTAATTGGCTGTCGAGGAGCTTGATTAAGCATGAGTGATGGAAATGGCCCAGCCCAGGCGTTAGAAGACGAGCATTTCAAGGTCAATTCCAGTGACTTCATGCGCTACCTGAACGGCGTTAACATGAACACTGCGTGTTCGGAATGCGGAGCTGAATTTCAGTGGAGTGTAGATTTCGGTAACGACGCCGGAAACGATCCTGACCCTGATCACCTAACGGTTTACAGGATGAACTTCGCCAAAGCCGGAGTTTTCCGAACGTTTTACGCTATGAATTGTGACAACTGCGGATCATACCGCCATATTTACGCCCAGAAGGTTGTCGACTGGATCGCTGCCAATCCGGGGGCGGAGGCATGACAAAGAAGCCCTGGAATTTTAATGTGAGGCCTATCACTTCGGGCATCGATAAAGAGCGGCGCGGAAGCATCCGAGACGAAAAGGTAAAAACAGGAGATACTGAGTCCATGACAGACATCACTGATTACCGCCACGAGCTGAAACTTCGCGATGACTCTCTTCGCAAAGAGCTTGATTTGCGCCAGGAATCCTTCAGGGCTGAGCAGGCTGTCCGCGATAAAGCGCTTGATGACAGGTTTGCGGGATTCTTCGCTGCTCAATCTGAGCGAGATAAGTCCTTTGAGAAGGTCTCGGATGCGCGAATGGATCGTATCGAGAAGGATGTTGCTAGTATCAAGGCTGATGCCAAAACCATCACGACGGACATTCAGGGCATCAAGGTAACAATGGCCAAGTATCTCGGTGCGGCCGTCGTCATTGGCGCACTGGCGTCAGGTATTCTTGGTGCGGCCCTCAAGCACCTCCTTCCTTAGAGTGGATCCTTCAAGAAACGCCCGGCCAAGCGCCGGGCTTTTTATTGCCTGTCAGAAAGGTGCCTCCTGGGCTATCACTCTCAAATCGTCCTCGTCCTCAGCGATTGGGTCCCCTTCCTCCTGTGGCTCCCACTTCAGCGTAATTGACTCGTCTTCGTCGTTTATCGTCATCTCTATACCGTCCGTTTCGGACAGCACGCTCAGCACCTCTTCCCATTCCCTGTCGCCATCGGTGTCCATGCGATGAATCGTCACCCAGCGCTGATCCTGCGCGATTGGATGGTTGATCATTGATGACACCCTCAGGCCAAGCCGCTCGATACCACTCATTTCCTGCCGAACTACCGGTTTAGCCTGCTTCTTAGCCATCGTGCGCCCTCCCTTTGAGTTGCTGTATATCCATACAGGTGTAACGCAGCATAGCGTGAAGTTTCCTAAATCGTAAGTCTTGACGTTCGCACCGCTGACGAGTATTTGGGCGACCCCTTTGTTAAGTTTTCTTAAAATAAGTGTTGACGATCTTTGTTTAGTTTTCTAAATTACGTCCATCGCCACTGACCACCTACTTAGGACCAGCGGAGACAGGGCCTCAAAGGTCCTCGGGCAGCCGGAACGCACCATCCGCTCTTTAAACCTGATGCGTAACACAGAAACACCAACAGACCGCATTGCCTCTACCGGCGACCGGCGATCAGACGGGTCAGATAGCCCGCCCACGAAAGGGAACACCCTTTACGGCTGATCGATGGCAACAAGCCAGAACCGCGCGAACGACCCGGCAAGCAATGCGCCCCGCCATCCCGGCGGCAGAAGGGAGAGACACCGAATTGAATTAGCGATCCCCATAGCTTCGGCTGGGAACGCCGGACCTCATGCACCCTGCCCACCTACCGGGCAAACGAGCTGCAGCGTGCATGTTGTAGGGACCCGTGATCCAAGGCGAATAGATGCTGATTGCCGCCCTGGGGAGGAAGCTCACCGCCAACCAACGACCACGACCGGCCAGCCCTGCAATCAGCAGCGGGCAACGGGCCAACACCGATGATGCAGCAAACCCGGTCTGTCGCCAGTAGCGAGACCGGGCCACATATTCACCCAAGCGCCCGCATCGGACGCTTTGTTGAATTCAAGTGGAGGAAGTGAGATGGATCTGACCGACAGCAAGCAAGACGAACGCATCCGGGCGGCACTGCGCAGCGCGGACATCAAAGGCAGGCTGAGCGTGGTAGCAGCCGTGACCGGCATCGCGGGCGGCGAGAAAGAGCTGCGCCGGATCATGAACAGCACCACCGAGCTGGCAATCATGGATCGCGCAATGCTCGCCATCCATTTGGCTTAACACCACACCCCCTCACCCCTATACCGGGCTCTGAGGTAAATGACTGGGATGGGAGATAGAAGATGGCGAAGTGGATTAAATGCAGCGAGCGTCTGCCGAGGACGCCTGCTGATACAGACACCACGTTCCTGGTGGCGGTGAAGCGTGCGCATAACGGCAAAACCTATGTGTTCGCGGCTGAATGGCTGAACGAGAAGCTGCTCAACAGAGATTGTGAAGATGACCCCGAGGATGGCGTGCCATTCAACGGCTGGCATCTGGAGCAGACACATGACGACTTCAGCGAATATTTCGTACCCCTCATCGACACCGTGGGCGACGAGGTGACGCACTGGCAGGCCCTTCCCCGGCCGCCGCGCACCTAACCCACCCCATCAACGCAACGGAGCAAGACAATGAGTGATCAAGCCTACATCAACGAAGTCGCCGCTCAAGCTTACCGGCACTGGAACGAGGTGATGACGGAACCTTGCGTCGTGTACCGGCCTCGCTTGTTTATAGATGGTGACCAGTGGTGCGCTCTGTACGGCGACAACCTGCAGGACGGTGTTGCGGGCTTCGGGAAATCGCCCGAGCTGGCGATGCTTGCATTCAACCATTCGTGGTGGAAGAAGCTGCCGGAAGCCACCGCATAACCGCCCTATGGGCAAGAGTACCGATCATCAACCAAGCATCAGCGGAGCACCTTCAGCCAATCTCCAGGCAGCCCGACGGGGTGAGGGTGTTGTGCGATGCGGATTCCATAGGTGGCCACTGCCTGCCCAGTGAGCGAGCGACAGGAGATACGCAAATGAGCTCTTACTAAACCCCCTCCCCCGGCAGCCACCTAAATGTGAGTGAGCCCTGTATCTGCGGACCCGGTTAACGCCGGGTTTTTATTGCCCCGAATTTAATCGCATGGAAACAGCCGGCTCCTTTGCGGAATACAGCTGAGTGATGTTTCCAGCCGATTGCATTTGAACGATGAGGATTGAGTGATGAGCGAATGGATACCAACAAGCGAACTTCCACCTGAAAAGCCGGGCGCTCGCTACCTGATGATTCTTGATGGCGTCGAGCAGGAATGTCATGAGTGCTCAGAGCCCGGCCGCAAGCGCTGGTTCTACGGCGCCGTGAGCGGCGCCTATCCCGTCGACGAAATCGACTTTTTCAAACTGATCGAATAACCCAGCCTCTGGAGGCGACGATGAACGCAGCAATCAAATTGGCACAGTTCGAATATGACAATCGCCTCCCGGTTGAGATAGACGACACGGCTGAGCGGGAATGGGTAGCCAACGGCGTTGAGCAGTTGCTGATGGGCGCTGACGTTGAGCGTGGCGTGACCTACGAACGGTTCGCCGTGGCGGTCGATGAGTTCGCCATGGAGCAGCTTGGTGATACCGGTGTGAGTCCTTCGGTTCTCGGGCGGCTGGTCTTGCTGGCTCGTCGCAAGGCTACAGCGGACGCCGCAAGTGCTGCCGGTGAGGCCCTGAACTGCGCTGATCCTGATGAGGCTATACGCCAGATCGCAGTCGCGCTGCTCGCACCGTATGCGAAGGCTGGGGCAATTGCTGTAGCTGAGGATGCGTTGTGAGCATGGATCCTGCCGTCGCCTTCATCGAAATGGAGGTCGCCAAAATAGCGCGATCTTCCTCCCCCGCCCCGGACATGAGCTTTGTCATGGGCATGATCGAAATCGCCCAGTTCGTGCATCTTCTCGACAAGGCCGAGGCGGACCGCTATCGGGATCGTGTTGAGCGCACTTGTGCAGACCGGGTTGAACAGTTGAGAGGAATGGATTCATGAGCACAGCACCGGTTAAATCATTGATAGATGAGCAAGTCGAAGAGCTGGAGGCGAGAACCCCTCCAGCCATCGTGCGCGGCACATTCTCTCCTCCTCGCGGCATGCGGGTTGCCGATCTGCCCTACCCGATCAAAGCGGACTGGCTCAAACGCCGACCGATTGCGGGCTGGGGATGACTGCTAATCAGCACCGACGCCGATTCATATTTTGGCGAGGCAGGTTCCCAGTCCTCTTTGCGTTCACCGTCTTGATGCTCGCCTTGTGCTTGGCTGATCGCATCGCCCCTCTGTAACCCCTCATTCAACTTTCAAGGCTGCGTATAGCGCGGCAAGGAATCGTTCGCCATGCAAAACACAACAGTCGAAGTAGTTGTTGCAGAAGGCTTCCCAGTCCAAATCACCCCGGATGTGCTCGCTAAGGCGTTTTGGAGCATGGATACCCAACAACAGGCTGACTTCTTTGAGGCTCTGGCCTCCCGAATCCAGACCGAATCGCCTCATGCCTACGGGTTCGGAGAGATGCAGTGGTGCTTCCTTCAGGACGAGCTACGCAAGCCGGGTCGCGAGCAGGCCAACCAGATGCACATGGCGCTTTCTGCATTCGCCTTCGACTTCTGGCCGCAGAAATCTGACGGCGCACGTACCGGACTTTAATTGGGGAAGATCATGACAACGAACATGAACATCTGGAGCCAGGTCGAAAAGACCGACACCCGCTACACGAAAGACGCCAAGGTCGGCGGCCAGCAGATCACCAGCTTGAACGGCACGGCAATGATCATGAAGGCCACCGAAGTTTTCGGCCCTGCTGGCATCGGGTTTGGCTGGTCGGTGCTGGAGGAGCGCTTCGACAAGGGTGCGGAGATATTCAGTGGCGAAGGTGATAAGCGAATCAGCCTGGGTCACGAACTGAATCACACGGTCAAGATCCTGTTTTGGATCAAGCAGGACGGCCAGCGCGGCGAGTTCGAGCAGTACGGGTGCACGCCATATCTCTACAAGAGCAAGTACGGCACCACCACCGACGGTGAGGCCCCCAAGAAGTCGCTAACCGACGCAATCAAGAAGTCCCTGTCAATGCTCGGCTTCAGTGCTGATGTGTTCCTCGGCCTCTTTGAGGACCGCGAATACGTAGAGCAGCGCCGCGACGAGGTGAAGATTGAGCAGGCGGAGGACCAGGAGGCCGAGAAGCAGCGTCAGCAAGACGAGCGCCTGGAATTCATCAGATCGACGATCGAAACGATGGGTAAGGCTCTCTCGATTGGCGAGCTGAAGAAGATCCACGACTCGGCAGTCCGCAAGCTCACCCTGCGAAACGACAAGAAAGGCGCGGATCGCATCGCAATTGAGCTGGAAAAGCAACGCACCCGTATCGCCGGTGAGCCTCAGGAGAAAGCGTCATGACTCAGCTCTACAAGTTGACCGGGCAGATGGCTGAGCTTGAGGCCATGGCCGATTCGGATGATGAAGGTTTGAAGCTGGCACTGCAGGACACCATGGACGCCATCCAGGGTGAATTCGCAGTGAAGGCCGAGAGCATCGTCATGCTGCGTCGAAACATCGAGGGCGACGTGAGCGCGATCGACAAGGAGGTCGAGCGCCTGAATGAACTGAAGCGAATAAAGAAGAACAGCATCGGCCAGATCACCGACTACCTGCGCCGGAATATGCAGGCGGCCAACATCACGTCGATCAAGCGGCCGCTTTTCACCATCACCCTGGCCATTGCGCCAGAAAAGGTCATCGTCGACAACGAAGACGAGGTGCCGGACGACCTGATGTCCGTGTCCACCTCAATTGCGCCCGACAAGAAGGCCATCGCCGCCCAGCTCAAAGAAATCCGCGACCACAACGCCGAGGTGCAGAAGCGCATCGACGCCGGCGAGGACGTTGCCTCCAAACTGAAACCAGAACCGTCGTGGGCTCACCTTGAGCGCGGCGACTCATCCATCCGAATCAAGTAGGAGTATCTATGTCTCGCGGAGTTAACAAAGTCATTTTGGTGGGTACATGCGGCCAGGACCCAGAAGTGCGGTATTTGCCAAACGGAAACGCGGTCACCAACCTCAGTCTGGCCACCAGCGAGCAATGGACCGACAAAACGTCGGGCCAGAAGGTCGAGAAAACCGAATGGCACCGAGTGTCGCTGTTCGGCAAAGTCGCCGAGATTGCCGGGGAATACCTGCGCAAAGGCTCCCAGGTCTACATCGAAGGTAAGCTGCAAACCCGCGAATGGGAGAAGGACGGTATCAAGCGCTACACCACGGAAATCGTGGTGGATATGCAGGGCACGATGCAGTTGCTGGGCGGTAAGCCGCAAGACGGGCAGCAGCGACAGGCTCACCCGCAGGCTGGGGCGGCACGACAGCAGCCAGCACCTCGGGCGCAGCAGGCAGCACCTCAGCAGAATCAGCAAGGCGCGCCGCCTGACAGCTTTGATGACGATATTCCCTTTATTCCTGTGCCCTACCTTGCCGGAGCCTGACTATGACCACCACCCTCATCGTCCAACAGAACCGCCAGACACACCTTCACCATCTGCGCGAAAACCTGAATCGGCTCTACGCAGCTTCACATAAATGGATCGGCCAAGACCGTGAGCGCGGCGAAAAGACCATCCGTAACCTTGAGCGCCAAGTGGAAGGGCTCAAGTCACAACTGTTCAGGGTGGCTTAAATGATCAGCCTGGATCTGAGTATGGTTCGGCACAACAGTGCAGCTTCTGCGCGCTTGGCCGATGCGACGGATGCATTCTTGCGGCGCGGCGGCGTCATCCACGAACTGAGCATCACCCGCGGCGTGTCCCTGCCCTTCAATAACGAAACGATCGCCTACGGGTACAAGGCCAGCTCTGCCGAGCACGAACGCAAGGCCCGGGAAGCGCTGGAGCTTGAGCGGAGCACTGCAGATCGGTTGAGGGCCTATGTAGACCTCGGATTGAAGCGGGCTTCGGCCGATATTGGGATCAGCGCCAAGCGCCTGGGGCATATCGCGGCGGAATACGGGATTGTGTTTGCCGTTCAGAAGAAGGTCTCGCAGCATGAACAAAGGCAGGCTGCTGAGGCGCTGATTGTGCCGGATATAAAGCGGCGTTTCGCCGAGGGAGCCAGCCAAAGCCAAGTAATTCGAGAATTCGGCTTCTCCCCGGTCCGCTTGCGTCGAATCGCGAGTGAGCACTCCATCACTCTGCCGAAAGCAGTTGACGAAGAAGAAGATCGAAAGCTGATTCCTCGGATCAAATCCTTCCGCGACCTGGGCATCCCTCGCACCACTTGCGCCAGGCAAATGGGGCTCAACCAAAAGAAGCTGTGGCGAATTATCGAAACGTACGGCATCGACTATCCGACGATCCCGAGATGAGGCGGCTGTCAGCAAAGGTCCGTCGCAACAGGCGGGCCGAACAACTCCACATACCTGCGAGCGGGCTAACCAATGACCATGTCAGTTATCCATACCATTGGCCCGACCGGGGGTCACACGATGCCGAAGGGAACCAGGCCATCGAAGCCGGTACGCTGGGATGTGTCGGTTTGGCTGATGCTGCCCAACGGCGAGAAGACGATACACAGCCTGACGGTGCCGAGCGCGCTGATGTTCGACCTGGTGCCACTGGTAAACGAGCGGGTTGAAGCACTGATTGCTGATGTCGGCGACCTGGTGCGCGGCGCTGGCTGGACGGCACACGGGCGGGGCATTACCAAGAAACGGAGGAAGCGGTGATGGCTGTAAGCGCAAAGCAACGACAGCAAGAAAAGCGCGAGCGTGACAAGTTGAGCGCCGAAGAGCGCGAGGCCAGATTGCTGTCACGGCAGATTGTCACGAAGCTTTATCACGGCGAAGACGCTGCACTGATACGAACCATGTCACGCCTAAAGATCACGGAAGAGCAGGATTTGATTTCCCGCCTAATTATCGGCTCTGACCGACTCCCAGATGACCAGCTTGAAACGCTAACGCGCACTGCGTGACGCGCAGCCGTGACGAAAAACCCTATCCCCCAGGAGCAAGCCATGGGCCTTCCCGTGCGAGCGTTAAGTGATGATGAGCTGATCCATTACGCAGGCATCGACGAGGATGCCCAGCAAGAAATGGCGCGGCGCTCTGTTGAATACCGAGGAACGTATCTCGGCGAGATAAATATCCTCAAGGGTGAGATCGAGGATCTTGAATCGCAACTTGAGGATGCGCAAAACGACAGCGGAGCCGCTGATGATATGCAGGAATGCATACAGCGCGCCTATGACTTACTCAAGGACTATAAGAATCTTGAGGCCGGAGAGGCATTCGAAAAGATTCAAGAAGCCCTCGACGAAATGGCCGACTTTGCGCGATAGACCCGGCTCCATGCCGGTCACCCGTAATACCCCACTTATTCGAATCACGCCAGCCCCGGCCCCACTGCGGCTGAAGGAGTACCCATGTGCAAAATACTTGAACGGGATGGCCGCGAATGGGCCGTTGAGACAATCCGGCACGTTGCCGAACTGGTAAACAAAGGCGACCTCAACCGCGAGCTGATCGCTTGCCTGGAGCGCGGATTGACCGGACGGCCGCCGAGCTTTGCGGATGGCGTGCAGTCGGTGATCGACGACATTCGAAACGCCGGGAAAGCAGCATGATCGGCCACAGCCGCAGCACCTCAGACATCCCTATCCCATCGCCATGGTTCACGCACAAAACAAAATGTGATGTGTGTGGCCTGATGCGAACCGTCGGCAATCACACCGCCTGCTCGAAGAAGCGCAAGGCCATTTATGCAAGGGAATCGAAATGACTCATGAACAATGCAAGGCGGCCATATTGGCGCGCGAGGCTGTTCGCGATGCCGCATATCCGAGCACCGAGCACGAATTGCGCCAACAACTGGCCGACGTGTCGAATGAGCGGGATGAAGCAAATAAGCGGCACAGCGAAGTTCTGCTGTGCTTCGGGATGATGCGTGACGAGCGAGACGACCTACAGATAAAGCTCAACGCCAGCGAGGCGCGGAATTCCGAAGCTGAGCGATTGCTATCCGATGTAGGCTTGCTGCTTGGCCTGCTTTATCCGGAACAGGCCGACATGGATAAATGGCGAGACGGTGTGAGCACGTGGCTCGCCCAGTCCGCGCCAGCCACAGAAGACCACAGAGCGAAGTGCGGCAGGACACTGCATTACTTCTTGGGTGGTGCGTGCAAATACTGCAACGAGCCAGCGCCAGCCACAGACGAACAGGGGGCGGGGTCATGAAGAGATTTGGCGTGTGTCCTAGATGTGGCGAGTTCGGCGCTCTCTGGCCGAACAACGTCATGGTCAAGCGCTTCTGGCTGTTCGGGCCGCTTGTACCTCATGTCGTGTATCGGTGCGACGAATGCGAAATAAAGGTGAAGCCATGACCCACCAGCCCAAAGGCGGCATGTGCATGTCTTGCACTCACGCTCACCGCAATTGCAGCCACCTCCCCTTCAGCACCATGCCGGCCATTGCTCGGGACGCGAAGACGATCATCGTCCGCTGCACCGAATTCAAGCGGCGCTAACCCTTCCCTTCTTCTATATACAGCCTGCCGGTGATGGTGGGGCAGCATCGCAGCTCTCGACAGTAGATAGGAATAGTTCCGCAAGTTCTGCCCGGGAAATCATCAGCTCCCCTGACAGGTACCAGGACATCCCTTTCAATCTATCCATGGACGGCCAAGCGAATGGAGAGTCTTCCGGAAACCTACTCGCCGCCTCCAGCTTTGCCATTGGAATGCGAATGCGCTCGAACTCTCTTTTTGCAACGGCAACCTTAGCCGCGGTATCGGGGCTAACCGCCCTTAGACGCTGATGCAGGGTCCGGACGACCTCATAAAGCGCCATCACCCACATATACGAAACAGTCGCGTGATCAATTATCTGCAAAGCCAAATGCTGGCTGGGCAGCCCATCCAAAAGCTCCGACTGAATCATCTGCTCTTCCGCGCGGATCTTAACGTCCTGCCTGCCAAGGCCAAACAGAACCTGAGACAGCTTCGGCTCTGTCTTCCCGGCTATTCGTCCTACCTCGGCCCAGCGCTTAGAGGTTTCCATAAAATTCCTTGAGAGCATCATTATGAACACAGCATTTCTACTGATGGCGCAGTACAGCGGCCAGGCTATCATTCCGCTTGAGCGGGTGTGCGCCGATTATTTCAGCCACCTCACGCCGGATAAAATGAAGATGAAGGTCGCCGCGGGTGAGATTGACCTGCCGCTGGTTCGCATGGAGAGCAGCCAGAAGGCGGCCCGCGGCGTTCATCTCAACGATTTGGCCGCATACCTCGACGCTCAACACGGGCAGGCGCGCACCGAGCATGAAAAGCTCATGGGCCGAGCTAAGCTGCGCCGCGTTTCTTGATACGCTTCCGGGCCTCAATCTTGGGGCCCGCTATTATCTCTTCCAGCCATGGCCAATCCTTGTATGGGTCGCCATTTCCTCTCAGGTGCGTGTAGCGCCTCATCGAATTCCAATCCCGGTGGCCAGATACAGAGGCGACTTTCGGGATATCCCACCCCATTTCGAATAACCGACTCACGCCGTCATGGCGCAGGTCATGAAAATGCAGGTCGTCAATTTCAAGGAAGTTGCAAGCCCGGGTGAACGAGGCTGACACCGACCGGGAGTTGTACGGGAATACCTCGTCTTCAATCTTTGGCATGGATTTGAGGATGCGCCACGCCTCATCCGGAACATGACACCACACGTCGTTGCCGTACTTCTGGCCGGGGTTCTTCATATCGGTGATCAATACCGACTGGCGCGCTTCGTCCATCGTGTCCCAGCGGATGCGCGTTATCTCTTCTTGGCGGCGAGTCGAGAACAAGGCGAAGGCTGTAACGCGCACCATGTCGATTTCCTGCTTGCGGCGGTCACGCATCTCGCCGAAGTATTTCAGGATGGCGTCGAGCTCTTCGAGGGTAGGCCGGCGGTTGCGCTCCTTGCTGCGAGTGACGGCGCCCATCTTGCGCAGTACTCGGCGGGCATCCGGCATTGCCATCGGGTCGATGTCGAAACCCCACGCAGGACGAGCAACAGACAGGACCGCACCGAAGTGAGCCAGGTCATTGCCGACCGTCTGCGCCTGAATGCCATCTTTTTGCATTCGGTCGTTCGCGTACTCGACGATCTTCTGGCTGGTGATCTCTTTGTCCATCAGCTTGCCCAGCCAGGTCTCGCCGAGAGCTTTCAGTGTGGCGCGCTTGGTCTTGCCAAGTGGCCGCAACTTTTCGTATTCCAGCAGATAGCGATCGATCATTTCCTTGACCGTCACGCCTTCCCGCTTCGACTTGGCGATAGCCCCAGGTGTGGCCATCTCCGTCTCAATTTTCTTCACCCAGTTCTGCGCCGCCGTCTTGCGGTCGAAAGTCTGGGTTTCCTGATAAACTGTCACTCCTTGCTGCATGATGCGGACTTGCGCGTGGTACGCCGTCGAGCCGTCTTTACGCTTGCGAATCGAGATAGAGCCCATTTTGCTGAAACCTCCAACCGATTTGCTGAATTTCAGCAAAGGGGAACGGAGAATAAGCAAAAACAGTGGCAAATGGTAGAAGATGAGAGTTAGTAAAATGTCGTTGAATGCAGCAGAAATCCAGTCCTCCCCAATGAATCCGGTAGTTAGGAGATTTTCTGTTGCACCTATGATGGACTGGACGGACCGTCATTGCCGCTACTTTCTGAGACTTCTGTCCAAACACGCCCTGCTCTATACCGAGATGGTCACCACAGGTGCGTTGCTCAATGGCGATTCCCATCGGTTTCTGCAACATGATGCTGCGGAGTATCCGTTGGCGTTGCAGTTGGGTGGCAGTGTCGCGGCGGATCTGGCGGCGTGTGCGCGGATGGCTGAAGTGTGTGGTTATGACGAGGTCAATCTGAATGTCGGCTGCCCGAGCGATCGGGTGCAGAACAATATGATTGGCGCGGTGCTGATGGGGCACCCGCAGTTGGTGGCCGATTGCGTCAAGGCCATGCGCGATGCGGTGTCGATTCCGGTAACGGTCAAGCACCGGATCGGGATCAACGGCCGCGACAGTTACGAGCAGTTGTGTGATTTCGTCGGAGCTGTCCGTGAGGCGGGATGTACGAGTTTCACTGTGCATGCCCGGATTGCGATTCTGGAAGGCCTGTCACCCAAGGAAAACCGCGACATCCCGCCGCTGCGTTACGACGTTGCCGCTCAGCTCAAACACGACTTCCCCGACCTTGAAATCATACTCAATGGAGGGATCAAGACCCTTGAACAATGCCATGAGCATTTGCAGGTATTTGATGGCGTGATGCTGGGACGCGAGGCGTATCACAATCCTTATCTGCTGGCTGAGGTGGATCAGCAACTCTTTGGTAGCAGCGCGCCGGTTATATCCCGCGCTGAAGCGCTGGCAGCGATGCGGCCTTATATAGCCGCGCACATCCAGAACGGCGGCGCGATGCATCACATCACTCGCCATGTGCTTGGCCTGGGGACGGGCTTCCCAGGAGCGCGGCGCTTTCGGCAATTGCTGTCGGTGGACATCCACAAGACTCAGGATCCTTTGGCATTGCTGGATCAGGCTGCCGGTCTGCTGGAAGGTCGTTAAAGCCGGGGAACAAGCAGCCCGCGTAGCGCTCAAATCAGTCTGGATCGAGTTTTCACCTCCCCGAGCCATGAGACGCCCTGTTCTGGCGCGTCGTTATGTTTTGCGCCCTTGAGTGGGCGGCAACGCTCGGGTAATGTCACTTAACCGCACAGGACAGAGCACGCTCATGACTTCCAAGCTGGATCAACTCAAAGAATTCACCACCGTTGTTGCCGACACCGGCGATTTCGCAGCCATCGAAAAGCTCAAGCCGGTCGACGCCACGACCAACCCATCACTACTGCTCAAGGCAGGCTCCAGCGAAAGCAATGCTGAGCGCCTAAGAGAAGCTTTCAGCGGCAGTAATGGCGATATCGGGCTGGCATCAGACCGTTTTGCAGTTGCCATCTGCCAGGAAATCCTCAAGGTTGTACCGGGCCGGGTTTCGACTGAAGTCGACGCTCGCCTGTCGTTCGACACAAACGCCTGTATCGAGCGCGCAGAGCGCCTGATCGAGATGTACGACCAGGCCGGTGTCAGCAAAGATCGCATCCTGATCAAGCTCGCCTCCACCTGGGAAGGCATCCGCGCTGCTGAAGTACTGGAAAAGAAAGGCATCCAGTGCAATCTGACCCTGCTGTTCTCTTTCGCTCAGGCCCAGGCTTGTGCGGATGCCGGCGTGTTTCTGATCTCGCCGTTCGTAGGCCGGATCTACGACTGGTACAAGAAAGCCGAAGGCAAAGATTACGTAGGCGCAGAGGATCCGGGCGTGAAGTCCGTCAGCCGCATCTACAACTACTACAAGGCCAACGACTACAAGACAGTGGTCATGGGCGCCAGTTTCCGTAACATCAGCCAGATCGAGCAACTGGCCGGTTGTGATCGCCTGACGATCAGCCCCGACCTGTTGCAGAAACTGGCCGAAGACACTGGCACTCTGGAGCGCAAACTGGCGCCAGGCAACGCCGGTGAACCTCGCCAGACACTGTCCGAGAGCCAATTCCGCTGGGCCTCCAACGAAGACGCGATGGCGACCGAGAAACTGGCTGAAGGCATCCGTCAGTTCGCTCGCGATCAGGAAAAACTCGAAGCGCTGCTCCGCGCCAAGGTCTGATCCGAAACGCTGAACGTAAAAGGGCGGCATCCTCGCGGGTGCCGCCCTTTTTGCTGCCCATGATTCACTGTGAATGGGAGCTCACTGACTGATCAGTGCCGCTCCAGAGCATTTACCAGGTCATGGAAAGCTTCACGGTTGGAATCGTTCAGGCCCATAAGGATCTTGTGCGCCTCCAGAACCTTGGCCTTGACCACTTCTTCACATTGATCCTGAGACGGCAGGTCCGTCAGGCACTCAGGCCGCGGGATCGGCCGGTCGACGATATTGAACACCTGATCGAAACCCATCGACTGCAAGAGTCGAGTGATGTCTTCGTGGGTGGTCACCAGCGTCGGCAACAGCCCGACTTTCTGCCGCGACAAAATCGACAGCTTGGCCAGCAAGCCCAGTGTCGTGCTGTCGATGCTGCGGGTTTCGGTCAAATCAATCACCACCGCGGAGAAATTCAGCGCGGTGAAGATTTTTTCAATAGTGGCATCCAAAGCCGAACACAGGGTCAGACGGACTTCCCCAACGAACTTGAGAACGAACGTCCCTTCCTGTTCGGCGAACTGGATTCTACCGGTACTCATTCAAGGTTCCTGCTCAACACTAACAAGGCGATATCATCCGGCATCTCCCCGAGCGTGGCCAATCCAAAAGTCTGGCGCAAGCCATCCAGGCTGCCACCCGCCGCTTTCACCAATTCAGGCAATGCGGCCTCTTTCTCTTTGAGTGTATCACCGGGCAACAGATCAAGAATGCCATCAGACAACAGGGTCAAACTGAAGGACTCAGGCAAGTCGATCACATGATCCTGATATGTTGCCTCATTGAACAAACCGACCGGCAGACCACGGCCTTGTAAATAGCGTGTTTCATCCGGGGTATAAAGCACCGGTAGCGGTAAATGGCCGCCAACCGCATAGGTAAGCTGCCCGGACTCTTCGTCGATCACGCCGCCCACCATCGTCACATGCTTGCCCAGCTTGCAGCTGATCAAACCGCGATTGATATGACCCAGCACGTCCGAAGGTTTGAATTCAGGCAAGGTACCGCCACGCTTGGACTCGAACAACAAGCGCGTGGTCATGAACTTCAACAGCACGGTGATGAAGGCCGAAGAAGCGCCATGCCCGGAAACATCCGCGAGATAAAAAGCCACCCGACGCTCATCCACGCGGAAATAGTCGACAAAATCCCCCGACAGATACAACGAAGGGATGATTTCGTGGGCGAAGTTGAATTGATCGATTGACCAGGGCGTCGTCGGCAGCATGTTCATCTGCACCTGACGACCCGCATCCTGGTCTTCCTGAAGCAAATGCAGGCTGGCCTCGAGTTCGCGGTTAGCGGTTTCGAGCTTCTGACGATATACCTGGTTTTCCAGCATCAGTCGCGCACGATCCAGTGCCCGACGCACGGAATGCTCCAGAACCGCAAGGTCTTCCAGGGGCTTGATCAGGTAATCGGCAGCGCCCAGACGCAACGCTTCCACGGCATCGTTCATCACCCCAGCACCGGAAACCACGATCACCGGCGTCTCTGGCGCAATGGCAGTGACCTGCCGAATCAGCTCAAGCCCGCCCATTTGCGGCATGCGCAGGTCGCAGATCACCAGATCGGGCTTTTCCTGCTCGAATATCTGTATGCCCTGCAAGCCATTGGTTGCTTGCAGGACGCTGAAGCCACTGTCTTCCAAATAGGCGGCGAGGCTCGCGCGCACTACTTCGTCGTCATCGATTATCAGCAGCGTGGCACTGGTTTTCTGCATGTGGGCAAACGGCGCCAGAGTAGGTTGGCGTAGGCAACCCGGTTCACGGGTCTGCGTACTGGATTCGCTTCTAGCCTCTCTGATCACCAACCGGGACTTTTGATCCGGTACTGGCGTTTCAGAGGTGCCCTTCAAGGCGCAGACGGTACTCCCATCCGACGGGCGTTTCAAGCACGCTCCGGTCGCCGATTTGCGTCTTTACATCGCAAATCGCTCAGAGTTATAAGAACCGTGTATTCAGCAACGAAAACGAAGGACATGACATGAGCCTCAATGATCGAAGCTACGAGGAGAAACGCGACTACATCCGCATGCGCGTGGATGCTGAAATCAGCCTGATCTACGCAGGCCAGGTCATACCGGCGGTATGCCTTGATCTGTCTAGCTCGGGCATGCAGGTACAGGCGCCACGCAGGTTCCAGGTGGGTGACAAACTCAGCGTGCGAATCGATTCCGATCACGCGGCACTCAAAGGTCTGGAAGCTGAAACCGAGGTCGTCTGGGCGACTGACGAGCCTGAAGGCGGACAAAAATTGGGCTTGAGCATCGTGTCCATGAGCTGAAGCAGGCTGGAACTGGTTCACAACTGTAAAAAATAAAGGCGACCACAGGTCGCCTTTATTTCTGCATGCTGGGTCGATCAGAAGTCGTCGGTAACCTGGCCATCCTTGACCCGGAATTCGCGGTTCTGCAAGAACGCATTACGGATGAAGATGTACTTGTCACCATTGATCAAGCGCTCTGCCGACAAGAGGCTGGCGCGGGTATCAACCAGATTCACGCCCAGCGCAGTATTACGGGTTGGCACGTGATCGATGTATTTGTACGGTGAAGTGTAGGTGTCCGGATACTTGGCGACAGCATCACGCACGGTGCTTGGGCCCAGCAACGGGATCACTACATACGGCCCGCTCTGCACACCCCAGTAACCCAGCGTCTGACCGAAGTCTTCATCGCTGCGCTGCAAGCCCATTTTGGTGCCGACGTCGATAAAACCCAGCAGACCAAAAGTAGTGTTGAAGATCAAACGTGCGGTATCGACGCCAGCGGCGGCAGGTTTGGCCTGCAACACGTTGTTGGCGAAATTGCCTACGTCGCCGATGTTGTTGAAGAAGTTGTGAACCCCGTCTTCAACGAACTGCGGAGTAATGAACTGGTAACCCTGAGCAATAGGCTTCAAGGCATAGGTATCAACGGTGTCGTTGAAGCGGAAAATCACCCGATTGACGCTTTCCCACGGGTCTTCTTCAGCAGCCTGCGCGGCCATTGGCGCCAGCACTACACCGGCACAAAACAACAGCTTGGCCAGACGATTCAACGAGCCTGCACCGGTCTCGGGCATAGCTAATACTCCTCAAAAGATAATGAAGCGGGTGCTACGCCCCCACACGTCAAGGCCAGCAGTATAAAGGCATATGAACGTAATTAGGCAGCGGCGCGGACATGGAAATCTGTCAGACCTCCAAAACAGGTTTAAACGCCATCATCAGGCATTCATCTTACTGTCACACAGACCTCGTAGCGTTCAGCGTTATTTAAGAGATATCGCCATGCTCGCGCCTGTGAATACCCCCCTTCCCGCCTTCACCGCCGTGCTCTTCGGGCTGAGCGGCTGCCTGGTGGATTTCGGAGCACAAGCGGGTCGCAACCTCAAAGCTGGAGATGGCGAGCTCAGCAATGCGCACCAGCAGGCAACGCCGGGCGCGCTGAAAGTCTTGCAAAGCCTTCAGCAACAGGGCGTGCCGTGCGCATGGCTGGATGAGTTGCCTGCGCGCATCAGCGCACAGCTGGCGCAACCTGTAGCGCACCTGATCAGCACCTCATCTGCGGCGAACGCGAAATGGCCTGCACCGGACGCTTGCTGGCAGGCACTGATGACATTGAACGTCAGCCGGCTGGATGGCTGCGTACTGGTCAGTGGCGAACCGCGCCTGCTGCAATCGGGACTCAATGCAGGTTTGTGGACGGTGGGCCTGGCGTCCTGCGGCTCGCTGTGCGGCTTCTCGCCGTCGCAATGGCAGGCACTGACTGATGCCGAGCGCGAATACCGGCGCGGGCAGGCAACGCTGCAACTCTACGCACTGGGCGTGCACTCGGTCGTTGACCATCTTGGGGATCTGCAGTCGTGCCTCGCGGATATCGCGCTGCGCCGTACCAAGGGTGAAAAACCTTAGCAGCAGGCGACAACTGTGGGAATGAGCTGCCCCACCCGATGCACATATTGACCGCCATCATGCAAGTCGCGCCGGAGTGGATTAGTCTTGTCACATACCCATGACGAACCTTTAGCGTCACGCCGGGGTCCATGGGACAGACTTATCAAAGAAGGAGCACGTCATGCCTGCCCGCGAACTGCAAGAACAACTCAATACCCTGCGCGAGCAACTGGAGCAGAACCCGCCTCTCTCGGAAGCTGAGCGCGAAAACCTGCAGCAACTCATGGGGCAAATCCAGTCGCAGATCGAACTGGAAAATGTCACCCAGGACACCAGCCTGGCCGACGGCGTCAATCTGGCAGTGGAACGCTTCGAGCTGGAGCATCCGGGCATTGCCGGCACCCTGCGCAATATCGTCCAGACCCTGGGCAACATCGGCATCTGAAGCAATAAAAAAGCCCGTCATGATCAGTGACGGGCTTGGTTCAGACCTGCGATTTACTGCCGGGCCAGCCTACGATTATCCGCGCTGATCACCTCGGTACTGCGATACGGATTGATATCCAGCCCGCCACGGCGCACATAACGCGCATAGACCGTCAATTTTTCCGGCTTGAGCAACGCTTGCAGATCCATGAAGATCCGCTCGACGCATTGCTCGTGGAAGTCCGAATGCTGGCGGAAGCTGACGATGTAAGCCAACAGGCTCGCAGGATCCAGTAACGCCCCGCGGTACTCGACGGCAACGCTGCCCCAATCCGGCTGACTGGTCACCGGGCAATTGGATTTCAGCAAGTGACTGTGCAGGCTTTGTTCAACCACCTGTGAATCGTCGCAGCGCAGCAGCTCGGGCTGGGGCCGGTCATAGCTGCTGATAGTCAGGTCCAGCTCATCGATGCAGGTGCCTGGCATGCTCGCCACGCCATCGCTTTCGATATCCGCAAGACTGCGAATCCGCACACCCACCGGCTTGCCCGCAGCCGCAGAAAGATCCTTGACCAGCGTCTCAGTCAACTCGGCGCGATCAGCAAAAGCCGTCTGATTCAGCGAGTTCAGATAAAGCTTGAAGGATTTCGACTCGATGATATTGGGCGAGTCCGCCGGGATGCTGAACTCGGCAATCGCCACGACCGGTTTGCCTGACGGCAATAGCCAGGACAGCTCATAGCAATTCCAGAAGTCGACACCCTGGTAAGGCAAGGTTTCGGCAGTCAGGCCCAACTCGGCCCATTTGGTGGCACGCGGGATCGGGAACAGCAGCGAGGGCGTGTAAGTGGCGATGTATTCACTGGATTTGCCCAGCGGCGAGTGTTCGGCTGCGGGATGCATGACGGTACCTGAATCACATGAAGCGGACGGATTAAGGCGTAAGTTTATAGGGTTTGCGCCTCGCTTTCAGCGCCTAGTCAGTAATTGTCAGTTTGCCGACCATGCCCGCCTGATAATGGCCGGGCACGTTGCAGGCGAACTCAAGATCGGCGGCCTTGGCAAATGTCCAGGTCAGCTCGGCGGTTTTGCCCGGCTCAACCAAGACACTGTTGGGATCATCGTGCTTCATCTCCCCGCCATGGCCCATGCCATGGTGCTGCATGCCGGTTGGCGTGAGCATGCCACTTTGCTGCATCTTGAGCATTTCCTGCTGATGGCTCGCGTGCATGGCTGCATTCCCCAGATTGAACTCGTGCAACAACTGGCCTTTGTTGACCAGAACGAAACGTACTGTCTCGCCGGCTTTGACCTGTAAGTTCCTGGGTTCGAAATACATATCGCCCAGCACCAGTTCAACCGTCCGCGACGCCTTGGCCGCAGGCGCAGCATGGCCAAATGGCAACGAGGCAGCGGAATCGGCCAACAACGGCTGGCTCAAGGTCAGCAGCGCAGCAACCAGCGCAAGGCGTGCAATGGACGGCATGGTTTTTCTCCAAATGAGCGACAATCAATGCCCCTACAGTAGTTGTTGCGCACTGCCAGCAAGCTGACGGCAAGATTACAAAGTTGTCAGGTTGCGATATGCAGCGACCACTCACGCTATAAAGCACTCCTGTTCTCACGCCACAGCCCTGAGCCACGAGCCCTTGATGAAGATTCTGATCGTCGAAGATCAACCTAAAACCGGTCACTACCTGCGCCAAGGCCTCAGTGAAGCCGGGTTCAATACCGAGCTGGAGGCTGACGGCAGTAATGGCCAGCATCTGGCGCTGACGGGCGACTACTCACTGCTGATCCTGGATGTAATGCTGCCTGGCCGCAGTGGCTGGCAGATTCTGCAAGCCGTACGCAATGCGGGGCTGGAAACCCCAGTGCTGTTTCTGACGGCCCGCGACACGGTGGAAGACCGGGTCAAAGGCCTTGAACTGGGTGCCGATGACTATCTGGTCAAACCCTTCGCCTTCTCCGAGCTGCTGGCCCGGGTGCGCAGCCTGTTGCGCCGGGGCAACAGCCCTGCTCAGGAAACCCACCTGCAACTGGCAGACCTGCGCCTGGACCTGCTGCGCCGCCGCGTTGAACGCAGTGGCAAACGCATCGATCTGACGGCCAAGGAGTTTTCGTTGCTGGAGCTGTTGCTGCGACGCCAGGGAGAAATACTGCCCAAATCCCTGATTGCTTCCCAGGTCTGGGACATGAATTTCGACAGCGACACCAACGTGATCGAAGTTGCGATCCGCCGCCTGCGCCTGAAGATCGACGATGAGTTTCCGGACAAGCTGATTCATACCGTGCGCGGCATGGGTTACGTCCTTGAAGAGCGCCCGACATGATCCGTCGCTGGTCGTTGGCAAGCCGGCTGGCGCTGCTGTTCGCCGCCTGCACCGCAGTGGTTTCGTTGATTGCCGGGGTACTTTTCAATCAGGCCAGCGAAACTCACTTCATCGAGCTGGATCAGCAACTGCTGGAAAGCAAGTTGCCGAGCCTGCGCAGCCTGTTGCAGGACGTGCGCAGCGAGCGGGATCTAGCCGGACGTGAAGCGCAGCTCAAGACCGAGCTGGCCAATCAACCTGACCTGGCATTGCGCATCAGCGGTGCGGACGCTGCGCTCTGGTTCGACAGTGCACCGCTCAAGCCATCGCTGCCCGCAAATCTTATCGGCTTGCATACCCTGATCAGCGATCAGAGTGCGTACCGCACCTACACCGTCAAGCTTGAACCCGCGACCCCGACCAGCCCACAGCTGACGCTGCTGCTGGACATCACCCACCACCAACACTTTCTGCAAAGGATGCAGCGTCTGATCTGGCTCACCGTGGGACTGTCGGCGCTGGCTACCGCGTTGTTAGGGGCATGGGCGGCACGCAGCGGACTGCGGCCTTTGCGCAACATGAGCCGGATTGCTGCAAGCGTTTCTGCCAGCTCTCTCACCACGCGCCTGCCAGAGGAGCAAATGCCCACTGAGCTGGCAGAACTGACCCAGGCATTCAACGGGATGCTGGGCAGACTCGAAGACGGGTTCCAGCGGCTCTCGGCGTTTTCGGCCGATATCGCCCATGAGCTGCGCACGCCGCTATCCAACCTGCTGACCCACACCCAAGTCACCCTGACCCGCCCCCGAGACATTGAGGACTATCGAGAAGCGCTGTTGAGCAACCTTGAAGAGCTGCAAAGCATGGCGCAGATGGTCAATGACATGCTCTACCTGGCCAAGGCCGAGCACGGCCTGCTCACGCCAACCCGCGAGCGTTTGCAACTGGAGGACGAAGTGCGGACGGTTCTGGAGTTCTTCGCGCCGCTGGCGGAGGAAGCGCAGGTCACGTTGAGCAGCGACGGCCACGGCAGCATCGACGGCGACCGCACCATGCTGCGACGGGTGCTTTCAAACCTGTTGGACAACGCGGTACGCCACACGCCTGCCGGGGGCTATGTAAAGGTGATACTGGGCGAAGCGGATGAACGTGCGCGAATCACTGTCGAGAACAGCGGCGCGGACATTCCGCAGGAGTTGTTGACACGGCTGTTCGACCGCTTCTATCGCGCCGATCAGGCTCGAAGCGAAAGCAGAGAGCACGCCGGCCTGGGTCTGGCGATCACTCGGTCGATCATCCAGGCCCATGGCGGGACGATTCGATGTGAGTCGAAAGCAGGTGTTACGCGGTTTTTGATTGAGATGCCGACTTGAAATCAACCCGGTAGGAGCCGTCGGAGGTTACGACGGCCGCGAAGGCAGTCTGTCTGACACACCCAGTTCGCAGCCTGCGGCAGCTCCTCCAGTCAGCTCCTACCAGGAATTCAGATCACTCATACCGCAACGCATGCGCCGGCTGAATCTGCGCTGCACGCCACGCCGGGTACAGGGTCGCCAGGAAGCTGAGGATAAAACCGGCACTGCAGATCAGCACTACATCGCCAGCCTGCAACTCGGACGGCAGGTTGTTGATGAAGTACACATCGGAACTGAAAATGTGCTGGCCGCTGACCCGCTCAACCCAGCCCACCAGACTGCTGACATTGATCGCCGCGATGATACCCAGCACGCCACCAATGAGGGTGCCGACGATACCGATGACCGTCCCCTGCACCATGAAAATCGTCATGATCTGCCTAGGAGTGGCGCCGATGGTGCGCAGGATCGCGATGTCTGCGCCCTTGTCATTGACCACCATGATCAGGGTGGCAATGATGTTGAACGCTGCCACGGCCACGATCATCAGCAACAACAGCCCGATCATGGTTTTTTCCATCTTCATGGCGCTGAACAGACTGCCTTGAGTGTGGGTCCAGTCGTCGGCTTTGTAATCGGCGCCCAGACCACCCGCAATGGCTGTGGAAACTTCAGGGGCTTTATACAGATCCTTCAAGGCCAGACGCACGCCTTGCACCTGATTGGGCTGCCAGCGCTGGATCTGCGCGGCGTCGGCGACGTTGATCAACGCCATTGAGCCATCCAGTTCGGCACCGACCTTGAAGATGCCGACCACGGTCAAGCGCTGCAGACGTGGGGTGATGCCACCCGGAGCACTGCTGATTTCCGGGACGATCAGGGTCAGCTTGTCGCCGACATTCAGGCGAAAGCGACGGGCACTCAACTCGCCCAGCACCACGCCGAATTCACCGGCTTTCAGGTCTTGCAGTTTGCCCTGCACGATGTGGTTGGCAACGATGGATACTTCGTGCTCCAGCGCCGGATCAACGCCACTGATCTGGATCGGCTGCATGGCACCTTTGTAAGAGAGCATGCCGTCCATCTCGGTGAACGGTACGGCAGCAGTTACTTCCGGGTTTTTCAGGGATGCCGCCGCCACCGGCTTCCAGTCATCGAGAGGCTTGACCCCGGCGATCACTGCATGGGGCACCATACCGAGGATTCGCGAGCTCATTTCCCGCTGAAAGCCATTCATCACCGACAGCACCACGATCATCGCCAGCACACCCAGCGCCAGCCCGATCATCGAGGTCATGGAAATGAACGAGATGAAATGGTTGCGGCGCTTGGCGCGGGTGTAGCGCGTGCCAATAAAAATCGATAACGGTCTGAACATGGGTATTGCACCGTGTAAAAAATGCCGCGAAAAAACTATCCCGGCGCGATTGACTGCGCCGGGTTAACAATCAGGCTTCGACCAGACGGCCATCTTCCAGACGCCAGACGCGATCCATCTGTCGAGCCAGATTCATATCGTGAGTCACCACCAGGAATGCCGTGCGCGAAGACGTGCTCAGCTCCAGCATCAGGTCCTGAATGCCTTGAGCGGTATGGTGATCAAGGTTGCCTGTTGGCTCGTCGAGCATCACCAGCCCCGGCTGGTTGACCAAAGCCCGGGCAATCGCCACACGCTGACGCTCACCACCCGACAATTCCGAAGGCTTGTGCGCCAGACGATGCCCAAGCCCCACCCGCTCCAGCAAAGCCGTGGCGCGCTTGCGGGCTTCCGGGATGGCGGTCTTGCCGATCAGCAGCGGCATGCAGACGTTCTCAAGGGCGGTGAACTCCGGCAGCAAATGGTGGAACTGGTAAACGAAACCCAGCGCCCGGTTGCGTAACAGGCCACGGGCCTTTTCACCCAGGGCCGAAAGTTCTTCGCCAGCGAGCCAGACGCTGCCCTGCGAAGGCGTGTCCAGACCGCCCAGCAAGTTGAGCAAAGTACTTTTCCCCGAACCCGAGCTGCCGACAATCGCCACGCGCTCGCCCGGAAACAACTCCAGTTGCAACCCCGACAGGACCACCACCGACTCAGGACCTTCCTCGTAGGATTTGCCCAGGTTGCGGCAACTCAATACTGCTTTATCACTCATGCCCGACTCACTCATAACGTAACGCCTCCGCCGGTTGGGTGCGCGCAGCACGCCAGGCCGGATACAGGGTGGCGAGGAAACTCAGGATCAATGCAGCGCCGCAGACCATCAGCACGTCCTCGGCCATCAGCTGAGAAGGCAGGTAGTCAATGAAGTACACGTCGGCATTGAGAAACTTGTGGCCAATCAGACCTTCCAGTGCAGAGATCGCGGCACTGACGTTGAGGGCGGCAATGATGCCCAGCACGGCGCCAATAAAAGTGCCCACTACGCCAATGACCGTGCCCTGGACCATGAAGATCGCCATGATCTGCCCCGGCGTTGAACCCAGGGTGCGCAGGATCGCGATGTCGCCTTTCTTGTCGTTGACGACCATCACCAGCGTGGAAATGATGTTGAACGCCGCGACCGCCACAATCAGCAACAGCAGCAGGCCGATCATGGCTTTTTCCATGCGGATCGCCTGATACAGATTGCCGTGGGTGCGGGTCCAGTCACGGGAGTAATAATTGTGATCGCCGAGGGTCTGGGCGATTTGATAAGACGTGCGCGGCGCCTCGAAAAGATCCTCGAATTTCAGCCGCAGACCCTGTACCTGATCCGCTTTCCAGCGATGCAGCCGACCCAGATCGTCAAGGTTGGTCAGGCCCAGGTAGCCGTCCAGCTCACCCGCGCCAACATGGAAGATACCGACCACGGTAAACCGCTTCATCCGCGGGAACATGCCCGCCGGCGTCACGGTGACTTCAGGGGCCACGAAGGTGACTTTATCGCCCAGGGTCACGCCCAGTTTGGTGGCGGCTTTGTCGCCGATCACGATGCCGAAGCTGCCGGGGGACAGATCGTCCAGCTTGCCCTGCTTCATGAAGTTATCGATGATCGAAACTTTACGTTCCTGAACCGGGTCGATGGCATTGAGCAGCACTTTCTGCACTTGGCCATTGTTGGTCAGCAACCCCTGCATCTGGGTGAAAGGCGCAACGGCCAGTACCTGCGGGTTTTGCTTGACCTTGTCGGCCAGGCCCTGCCAATTGCTGATCGGCTCGCCGGATTCGATGGTGGCGTGAGGGACCATGCCCAGGACGCGGGTACGCATTTCGTGATCAAAGCCATTCATGACCGATAACACGACTATCATCACCACTACACCAAGAGCGAGGCCGATCATGGAAGTCAGGGAAATGAAGGAGACGAAATGATTACGGCGTTTTGCACGGGTATAACGCGTGCCTATGAATACAAAAAGAGGTCTGAACATTTAGGGACTTGTTCGGAGGAATGGGAACGTCCTTGTGGCGGGTCCTGGCAGGCAGCCTTACACTCGAAATCACTCTGAGCACTGCGAGCAACCACTATGACCACCGCCGCTACCATGGGTTCGCCATGTCGACATTAGATGAAGAAGAACGCCGCGAATACTACCGTATCGAGGACAGCGTCGCACTGGAAATTAACCTGCTGTCCGCGACCGATCCGGCGGGTCATGCCGCCATGCGCGAGACCTCGGCACTGTTCGAATTACTCAGCGAGCTGCACGTCAATGAGTTCGAATCCCAGCACTTGCTGCGCCAGGTGGATGATCGGGACCGGATAATGAGCGACCTGCTGCGCTCCTTGAGCAAGCGCATCGATCTGCTCGGCCAGGTCGTCGCGCAAACCGCGCTGGGCAAGCTGGGAGCCCCGCAACCAGTGATCATTTCCGAAGGCGGCGTGCAATTCAACAGCGCCCAGGCTTATCCACTGAATGCGCAGTTGTCGATCAAAATGGTCTTGATGCCCCAGGCATCGGCGCTGATGTTGCACGCCAAAGTCATTCATTGCGACACCCTGTCGGGCGGCCAATTCGAGGTCGGCACCGAGTTCATCAACTTGCCCGACTCGCAACGCCAGCTCCTCGCCCGATACATTTTGCAACGACAAGCTGCCATTCGGCGCCAGGCGCTTGAGGCAAAAGCGCCTGAATGAACACGCTGTGATGCGGCAAAACAGAATCTGTGGGAGCGAGCTTGCTCGCGAAGAGGCCAGGACGGCTGAAATATCTCTTCGAGCCGGACCACTGCTTTCGCGAGCAAGCTCGCTCCCACAAAAAAAGCATCCCGGAAATAGCACCAAGACCAACGCCTTAAAGGCCACCAGGAGTAAACGTGACCCTTATCTACGGCCACCGCGGCGCCAAAGGCGAAGCACCGGAAAACACCCTGACCAGCTTTCAGGAATGCCTCAAGCACGGCGTGCGTCGCTGTGAACTGGATTTGCATTTGTCTCGCGATGGCGAGCTGATGGTGATCCACGATCCGACTCTGAAACGCACCACCGATCGGCGAGGTAAGGTCAACGAGCACATCGCCGCGGACCTGGTGACCTACGACGCCCGCAAAGGCGGCCCGGGCTGGGTTAACCCCTGCCCGATCCCGCGACTGGAGGAACTGTTCGAAAAGTGCGACTTCGAGCATTGGCAGCTGGAAGTCAAAAGCGCCTCGCGCACCCGTGCAACCACGACAGTGTTGGCGATTCGCGAATTGGCGCAACGATATGGCCTGCTGGACAAGATCACCATCACTTCCAGCTCCCGGGAAGTGCTGCGCGCCGCTCAGGAGTTGACCCCGGATATCAGCCGCGGGCTAGTCGCTGAGTACGCCTGGCTGGACCCGCTGAAAGTCGCGCAAAGTTATGGCTGCGAGATGCTGGCGCTGAACTGGACACTGTGCACCCCTGAGCGCTTGAAGAAAGCCCAGAATCAGGGTCTGCATGTGTCGGTATGGACAGTCAACGAGCCCGCACTGATGCGCAGGCTCGCCGACTTCGGCGTAGACAGCCTGATTACAGACTTTCCCGGTTTGGCCAGCGCCACTCTCGAGAATTACTGAAATCGGTCTCCCCGGCCGGCTCAGGCCTCCGGCCGGAGTCGCTTAAAAAAGCCGGTTGAGGCCATCATAAGCGGCTACCCGATAGGCTTCAGCCATGGTCGGGTAGTTGAACGTGGTGTTGACGAAATACTTGAGGGTGTTGGCTTCACCGGGCTGGTTCATGATCGCCTGACCGATGTGCACAATCTCCGAAGCCTGGTCGCCAAAGCAATGCACGCCCAGCACCTCAAGGGTTTCACGGTGGAACAGAATCTTCAGCATGCCCACACGCTCACCGGAAATCTGCGCCCGTGCCATGCCTTTGAAGAATGCCTTACCCACTTCGTAAGGCACTTTGGCCTGGGTCAACTCGTGTTCGTTTTTGCCGATCGAGCTGATCTCCGGAATGGTGTAAATACCCGTCGGCACGTCGTTGACGTAACGCCAACTGCCGTTATCCACCAGACTGCCCGCCGCTGAACGCCCCTGGTCATAAGCCGCGCTGGCCAGACTCGGCCAGCCGATCACATCGCCCGCGCCATAGATATTCGGCACGCTGGTGCGATAGTTCTCATCGACTTCGATCTGACCGCGACCGTTGGCCTTGATGCCAACGTTCTCCAGACCCAGCTTGTCCGTATTACCGGTGCGACCATTGCACCAGAGCAAGGCGTCGGCCTTGATCTTCTTGCCGGACTTGAGGTGCAGGATCACGCCGTTATCCAGGCCTTCGACCTTTTCGTACTCTTCGTTGTGGCGAACCATCACATTGTTGTTGCTGAAGTGATAGCTCAGTGCCTGAGAGATTTCCGAGTCCAGGAAGCTCAACAGTTGGTCACGGTTGTCCACCAGCTCGACCATCACCCCCAACCCGCTGAAGATAGACGCGTATTCGCAGCCGATAACACCAGCACCGTAGATGATCAGTTTGCGCGGGGTATGACCGAGACTGAGGATGGTGTCGCTGTCGTAGATACGCTTGTGGGAAAAGTCGATATCAGCCGGGCGATAAGGCCGCGAACCAGTGGCGACGATAATCTGATTGGCGACCAGCTTTTCTACTACGCCATTTCCACACACCACATCAATGCTGTTCTCATCGGCGAAGCTGCCCGTGCCGAAAAACACGTCGACACGATTGCGGGCGTAATAGCCGGTACGCGAAGAAACTTGCTTGGCGATGACGATTTCAGCGTTCTTCAATACGTCCGGGAACGAGAACCAGCGCGGCTCGCCAATGGCCCGGAACATCGGGTTGGTGTTGAAGTGGATGATCTGCTTGACCGAGTGACGCAGGGCCTTGGACGGGATGGTGCCCAAGTGGGTGCAGTTACCGCCGACCTGCCGCCGACTGTCGACCATTGCAACCTTACGTCCCGCCTTCGCGGCGTTCATTGCCGCGCCTTCTCCGGCAGGGCCGGAACCCAGTACTACTACGTCGTAGTTGTAGACAGCCATGCGTACTCCTTAAACAGGCCGAACTGCCACTCTGGCAGCTCTGGCTAAATCACGCCGCGGCCAGCGACATGAAGGATCAAAACCCGAGGCGCAGTCTACACCTGCCCCAAAGCGTGGAACATTAACCGTTGGTAGCGTCGAAGGCCAATTTTGTCTGCGACTAAATGCCGCTCCATTCATCCCCCCGGTTGCGCAGCATGGACGTTAAGTAGCAAGAGTTGTTTTTACGGCCTTTTACACATATGGTTACAATTGCGTTGGATACAGGCAAGGAGCCTTGACCCCTGCAGCAGGACATAAAACTACAACGGATCCTTGAGGCGCTGTCGCCGTACCAGCATGACCCTGCTGGCGGCAGCACCTGAACAGACAGCCTAAGTGAGAAATTTCCATGGCCTCGAATACAGGCAAGGGCAAGGCGATCTTTCGCGTTGTCAGCGGCAACTTCCTTGAAATGTTTGACTTCATGGTCTACGGCTTCTACGCCACGGCCATCGCCAAGACCTTCTTCCCCACTGACAGCGCCTTCGCATCCTTGATGCTGTCTCTGGCAACCTTCGGCGCAGGCTTCTTGATGCGTCCGCTGGGCGCCATTTTCCTCGGTGCCTATATCGACCGTCACGGCCGTAAGAAAGGCCTGGTCGTGACCCTGGCAATGATGGCCATGGGCACGGTGCTGATTGCCTGCGTGCCGGGTTACGCAACCCTGGGCGTAGCGGCACCGCTGTTGGTCCTGCTCGGCCGCCTGCTGCAAGGCTTCTCTGCGGGTGTGGAGTTGGGTGGCGTGTCGGTTTATCTGGCAGAGATTTCCACGCCAGGGCGCAAAGGCTTCTTCGTCAGTTGGCAGTCTGCAAGCCAGCAAGCAGCCGTGGTGTTCGCCGGCCTGCTGGGCGTGGCGCTAAACCACTGGTTGAGCCCTGAAGAGATGGGCGAATGGGGCTGGCGCGTGCCCTTCCTGATCGGCTGCCTGATCGTGCCGGTGATCTTCGTGATCCGTCGCTCGATGGAAGAAACCCCTGAGTTTCAGGCCCGTACTCACCGCCCAACACTGAAAGAAGTGGTGCGCTCTATCGGCCAGAACTTCGGCCTGGTGATCGGCGGCATGGCCCTGGTAATCATGACCACGGTGTCGTTCTACCTGATCACCGCCTACACGCCGACCTTCGGTAAAAACGAGCTACACCTGTCGGACCTCGACAGCCTGCTGGTCACTGTCTGCGTCGGTATCTCGAACTTCATCTGGCTACCGGTGATGGGCGCGTTTTCTGACCGGATCGGGCGCAAGCCACTGTTGATCGGCGCAACCGTGCTGGCCATTGCGACGGCCTACCCTGCTCTCTCCTGGCTGGTGGCCCACCCGAGCTTCGGTAACCTGCTGATGGTCGAGCTGTGGCTGTCCTTCCTCTATGGCTCGTATAACGGCGCCATGGTCGTTGCCCTGACAGAAATCATGCCGGTTGAAGTGCGTACCACAGGTTTCTCCCTGGCCTACAGCCTGGCGACCGCAACCTTTGGCGGCTTCACCCCGGCAGCATGCACTTACCTGATCCATGCGCTGGATAACAAGGCAGCTCCGGGTATCTGGCTGACAGGTGCTGCAGTGCTTGGCTTGCTGGCGACGCTGGTGCTGTTCCGTAAAGGAGGACAAAAGCTGCAAGCGCCTGAGGTTGTGACGGTCGGCTGATTAAACCCTGTAGGAGCGAGCTTGCTCGCGATGGCATTCTGTCTGGCAAGCATTCTTTCGAATGACGGACCCCATCGCGAGCAAGCTCGCTCCTACAGTTCTTCCAGCTCCCGCAAAACAAAACGCCCCAACCAGTTACCTGGTCGGGGCGTTTCTGTTTCAGCTTGTAGCTTGCCGCTTGAAGCTTGTAACTGCCGTAAGGCTGCTTTTATCGCGGGAAAGCCGGAGGGTTAACGCCCGCCATGTCTTCCATGACGCGAACCACCTGGCAGCTGTAACCGAATTCGTTGTCGTACCAGACGTACAGGACAACGCGGTTATCGTTGACGATGGTGGCTTCAGCATCCACCACACCGGCGTGGCGCGAGCCAACGAAGTCAGTGGAAACCACTTCCTGCGAATTAACGAAATCGATCTGCTTGTGCAGGTCCGAGTGCAGCGCCATGTAGCGCAGGTACTCGTTCATTTCTTCGCGAGTGGTCGCTTTCTCAAGGTTCAGGTTGAGAATGGCCATGGACACGTTAGGCGTCGGAACACGAATCGCGTTACCGGTAAGCTTGCCAGCCAGCTCAGGCAATGCCTTGGCAGCAGCGGTGGCAGCACCGGTTTCAGTGATAACCATGTTCAGCGCGGCGCTACGGCCACGGCGATCGCCTTTGTGGAAGTTGTCGATCAGGTTCTGGTCGTTGGTGTACGAGTGAACCGTTTCAACGTGACCGTTGACGATACCAAACTTGTCGTTGACTGCCTTGAGCACCGGCACGATGGCGTTGGTGGTGCAGGAAGCCGCCGATACGATCTTGTCGTCAGCAGTGATTTCGCCGTGGTTGATACCGTGAACGATGTTCTTCAGCTTGCCTTTGCCAGGTGCAGTCAGAACCACGCGGTCAATACCCGGGCAGGACAAATGCTGGCCCAGACCTTCGGCATCACGCCATACGCCGGTGTTGTCCACCAGCAATGCGTCCTTGATACCGTACTGGGTGTAATCCACCTCGGTCGGGTTCTTGGCGTAGATCACCTGAATCAGGTTGCCGTTGGCCGTGATGGTGCTGTTGGCTTCATCAATGGTGATGGTGCCATCGAACGGGCCGTGCACCGAGTCACGACGCAGCAGACTGGCACGCTTGACCAAGTCGTTCTCGGCACCCTTGCGCACCACGATCGCCCGCAGACGCAAGCCGTCGCCGCCACCGGTTTTTTCGATCAGGATGCGCGCCAGCAGGCGACCAATCCGGCCGAAACCGTAAAGCACGACATCAGTGCCCTTGCGCGGGCTGGCGCTTTGCTGACCGACCAGCTCGGCCAGTTCTTCACGCACGAACTGCTCGGCGGTGCGGCCATTGCCTTCAGTCTTGAACTTGACGGCCAGCTTGCCCAGATCCACCGAAGCGGCACCCAGCTTGAGCTCGCTCATCGCCTTGATCAGCGGGAACGTCTCGTGTACGGACAACTCACTTGCATCGGATTGACGATGACGCGCAAAGCGGTGGGCCTTGAGGATCGCAATCACTGAACGGTTGATCAGGCTGCGGCCATAGATCGAACTCACCACATTGTTATTGCGGTAGAGCTGACCGATAAGCGGGATCATCGCCTCGGCGAGGGCTTCACGATCGATCCATTCACCAAGACACTGGTCGGGCTTCTGAGTCACGGGAACCTTCCACATGTAGGGGCTGAAAAAAGGGGCTACATTATGCCGCCGCCTTTGTTTATGAGCAATGCGCGGTTGTCAGATCAGCGTTCACTACATTTTGTTCCGCTGCACGGCAGAAATGCTGCGCGTGGCATTTCTGCTTCATAGCGTAGTCTGAAAACTGACAGCTGCTATCTCTGACCGGTACAATCGCCGCCCCTGTCGCAACGCTTGGAGCTCAATCTTCCGTGCCCGTTCTGCGTCTACCGCTTCTCCCTGCTGCCGCAGGCAAACAACACTGGGGCAACCTTCCCGGTGCCGCCCTGAGCCTGGCCATTGCCGAGGCTGCAAGCGCCGCCAAGCGCTTCACCCTGCTATTGACCGCTGACAGCCAGAGTGCCGAGCGCCTGGAGCAGGAGCTGAAGTTCTTCGCGCCCGACTTGCCGGTGTTGCATTTCCCGGACTGGGAAACGCTGCCCTACGATCTGTTCTCGCCGCACCAGGACATCATTTCCCAACGCATCGCCAGCCTTTATCGCTTGCCTGAGCTGGTGCATGGCGTTCTGGTAGTGCCGATCACCACAGCCCTACATCGTCTGGCGCCGACCAAATTTCTGCTGGGCAGCAGCCTGGTGCTGGACATCGGCCAGAAGCTCGACATCGAAGTCATGCGCACGCGCCTGGAAGCCAGCGGTTATCGCTACGTGGATACGGTGTATGAGCACGGCGAATTCACGGTGCGCGGCAACTTGCTCGATCTGTTCCCGATGGGCAGCAAGCTGCCGTACCGGATCGACCTGTTCGATGACGAAATCGAAACCCTGCGCACCTTCGATCCGGAGACCCAGCGTTCCATCGACAAGGTTGAGTCGGTGCGTCTGCTGCCAGCCCGTGAATTCCCGCTGCAAAAGGAAGAAGTCACTCGCTTCAAGGCCCGCTTTCGCGAGCGCTTTGATGTGGACTTCCGCCGCAGCCCGATCTTCCAGGACCTGAGTAGCGGCATCACCCCGGCCGGTATCGAGTACTACCTGCCGCTGTTTTTCGAAGAAACCTCGACCCTGTTTGACTACTTGCCCCAGGACACCCAAGTGTTTTCCCTGCCGGGCATCGAACAAGCCGCCGAGAACTTCTGGAACGATGTGCGCAATCGTTACGAAGAGCGCCGGGTCGATCCGGAGCGTCCTTTATTGCCACCGGCCGAACTGTTCCTGCCGGTGGAAGACTGCTTTGCCCGCCTGAAAAGCTGGCCACGAGTCGTCGCCAGCCAACAGGACGTTGATGCTGGCGTCGGTCGTGAGCGTTTCCCGGCGCAACTGCTGCCGGAACTGGCCATTGAAGCCAAAGCCAGTCAGCCATTGGCAGCGCTGTCGAAGTTCATTGAGGAATTCGACGGCCGCATCCTGTTCACAGCTGAATCAGCAGGTCGCAGGGAAGTACTGCTGGAGCTGCTTGAACGCCTGAAGCTGCGGCCCAAAACCGTCGACAGCTGGAATGACTTCGTCAAAGGCAAGGATCGACTGTCGATCACCATCGCGCCGCTGGATGACGGTCTGCTGCTTGAACAACCTGCCATTGCCTTGATTGCCGAAAGCCCGTTGTTCGGCCAGCGGGTCATGCAGCGCCGGCGTCGGGAAAAGCGCACCGACGGCGGCAATAACGATGCGGTGATCAAAAACCTCACCGAGCTACGCGAAGGCGCACCGGTGGTGCACATCGATCACGGCGTCGGTCGCTACCTGGGCCTGGCTACGCTAGAAGTGGAAAACCAGGTCGCCGAATTCCTGATGCTCGCCTACGCCGAGGACGCCAAACTGTACGTCCCGGTCGCCAACCTGCACTTGATCGCCCGCTACACCGGTAGCGACGACGCCCTGGCGCCGCTGCACCGACTGGGTTCGGAAGTCTGGCAGAAAGCCAAGCGCAAGGCCGCCGAGCAGGTACGCGATGTGGCGGCCGAACTGCTGGATATCTACGCCCGCCGCGCGGCACGTGAAGGTTATGCCTTTGCCGACCCGAAAGCCGATTACGCCACCTTTAGCGCTGGCTTCCCGTTCGAAGAAACACCGGATCAGCAAACCACCATCGATGCCGTGCGGGCTGACATGCTCGCGCCCAAGCCCATGGATCGACTGGTCTGCGGCGACGTGGGCTTCGGCAAAACCGAAGTGGCGATGCGTGCAGCGTTCATTGCCGTGCACGGCGGTCGTCAGGTGGCGATCCTGGTGCCGACCACCCTGCTCGCCCAGCAGCACTACAACAGCTTCCGCGACCGCTTCGCCGACTGGCCAGTGAGCGTGGAAGTGATGAGCCGGTTCAAGTCCACCAAGGAAGTCAACGCAGCAGTGGCGGACCTCGCCGAGGGCAAAATCGACATCGTGATCGGCACCCACAAGCTGCTGCAGGACGACGTCAAGATCAAGAACCTCGGCTTGGTGATCATCGACGAAGAACACCGCTTCGGGGTCCGCCAGAAAGAACAACTCAAAGCTCTGCGCAGCGAAGTCGACATCCTGACCCTGACCGCCACACCGATTCCACGCACGCTGAACATGGCGGTCTCGGGCATGCGTGACCTGTCGATCATCGCCACGCCACCAGCACGTCGCCTGTCGGTGCGCACGTTCGTCATGGAGCAGAACAAGCCCACAGTCAAAGAAGCGCTGTTGCGTGAACTGTTGCGCGGCGGCCAGGTGTATTACCTGCACAACGATGTGAAAACCATCGAGAAATGCGCCGCCGATCTGGCGGAGCTGGTGCCGGAAGCGCGTATCGGCATTGGCCATGGCCAGATGCGCGAGCGTGAACTCGAACAGGTGATGAGCGACTTCTATCACAAGCGTTTCAACGTGCTGATCGCCTCGACCATTATCGAGACCGGCATCGACGTGCCGAGCGCCAACACCATTATTATCGAGCGTGCCGACAAGTTCGGCCTGGCGCAGCTGCACCAGTTGCGTGGTCGGGTCGGGCGCAGTCACCACCAGGCTTATGCCTACCTGCTCACCCCGCCCCGCAGCCAGATCACGCCCGATGCCGAAAAGCGTCTGGACGCCATCGCCAACACCCAGGACCTGGGGGCAGGCTTCGTGCTGGCGACCAACGACCTGGAAATCCGTGGCGCTGGCGAATTGCTGGGCGACGGCCAGAGCGGCCAGATACAGGCGGTGGGTTTCACGCTGTACATGGAAATGCTCGAACGCGCGGTGAAATCCATCCGCAAAGGCGAGCAGCCGAATCTCGACCAGCCTTTGGGCGGCGGCCCGGAAATCAATCTGCGTGTGCCTGCGTTGATTCCCGAAGCTTATCTGCCTGATGTGCATACGCGCCTGATCCTGTACAAGCGCATCGCCAATGCCGCCGATGAAGACAGTCTGAAAGACCTGCAAGTGGAAATGATCGACCGCTTCGGCCTGCTGCCAGAGCCCACCAAACATCTGGTGCGCATCACGCTGCTCAAATTGCAGGCCGAGCAACTGGGCATCAAGAAGGTCGATGCCGGGCCGCAAGGTGGCCGAATCGAATTCGCCGCCGATACTCCGGTAGATCCGCTGACGCTGATCAAGCTGATTCAGGGGCAGCCCAACCGTTACAAATTCGAAGGCGCCACCCTGTTCAAATTCATGGTGCCCATGGAACGTCCGGAAGAGCGTTTCAACACCATTGAAGCGCTGTTCGAGCGCCTGACCCCGAAAACTGCTTGAAGGATTGCTCCATGCGCGTGTTCCATTCACTCATTCTGCTGCTGACCCTGATTGCGCCAGCAGCCTTTGCCGATGGCAGCTATCAGGTCGAGATGATCCTGTTCCGCCAACAGGGCGAGCCAGCGGCCACCCGCCAGTTCGCACCTGAAGACTGGGCAAAGGGCGCGCAGAAAATCGACGCCAGCAATGAACGCGGTATCACGCTCACTGAAATGGCCAACAAGCTTAATGAAGGCGGCACTTACCAGGTGGTGCTGCATCGCGCCTGGCAGCAGAATATCGGCACCGAGCCGAGCAAAATGGCGGTTACCAGCGGCCAGGAAAAATTCGGGCATTTCCCCATCGAGGGCACCATCAGCATTGCACTGGCACGCTTTACCGATATTGCGGCAGACTTCTGGGTCAACCAGCTGGATGCCCATGGCGTGCTGACCAGCAGCGAACGCATGAAGCAGACCACTCGGGTGAAAAACGGAGAACTGACCTACATGGACAACGGAAGTCTGGCCATGCTGATTAAAGTATCGCCACTGTGACCACTCAAGTAGCGCATGCGGCGCTTCTTGTCCCTTTTGAGCATCGCTGCGGCGTAGGGCTGTATTGAACTGTGTCGTCCAATCTCGAAAAAGTCCTGGCTTGGTCCTGGACAGATTTGTTTACCAGCAGAACCGTTGAGCGGGGGTTTGACTATGCCCACGAAGAACGCATCACCCTCGAAGAACTCAATCCGGACTCGGCACGCACGCTGTGCCGGGGCTCTGGCGATGAGGTTTATGTCCAGACGCTGAAATTCAGAGACCCTGAACGCTTCGCCAACGCCCTGATCTGCAAGTGCACCTGTCCGATGCGCGAGAACTGCAAGCATTGTGTGGCGGCGCTGTTCTACCTGCACGCACCGCGCAATAGCGAAGCTTTGCGGTCTGCGCTGGATGATTCCGCTCCGGTTCAGGCACCGCGCGTACCGCAAAAGCCCACGCTGCCGGAGCGTCTGGTCGACAACATCGTGCCCAAACCCCGGCTGATTCTGGCCAGCGTCGAATTCAGCGCCTATGAGCCACGCAATGGCCGCATGCAGCGCCACATCCAGCATCGGGCCGCCCTCGCCTTCGGCTACGGCAAGCATTACGCCACCGGCACTGCCAATGTCAGCATTCTGGTCAGCTCTCTGGGCAGCGATCTGGTCAACCAGAAAAGCGACATCATCGAGCATCTGGAAACCGAAACCCTGCGCATCCGTCGCCAGGGCGAGCTTGAACGCCAACAACGTCAGGTGCTGCAGGACATGGGCTTCAGAGTGGCGACCCGGCAAAGCAAAGCGCTCCCGGACAGTGCCGGTGACATGTTCGACCTGCCCAATGACAAGGCCTGGCTGCATTTCGTCCTCAACGATTTACCGCTCCTGGAAGCCCAGGGCTGGGAAATCGAAGTCACCGATGACTTCGCCTTCGACGTGACCCCGGTGGATGACTGGTACGCGGTCATCGATGACGAGGCCGAGCGCGACTGGTTCGATCTGGAGCTGGGCATCATCGTCAACGGCGAACGCCTGAGCCTGCTGCCGATCCTGATCAACCTGCTGCGCACCCATCCCGAATTGATGAGTGCTGCCGGTATCGCCAAGCGCCGCGATGACGAGCAGTTGCTGGTGCAACTCAATCACTTCACGCAAAACGGCGGCGGGCCGGTGCAAATCGCCTTGCCTTACGGACGGCTGAAGCCGGTACTGGCCACTCTCGGTGACTTCTACTGGCGTGAAGACGGCAACAACGCCCTGCGCCTGAACACCGCCGACGCCACGCGCCTGGGCAATCTGGATGACCTGCCCCTGAGCTGGCAAGGTGGCGATCGTCTGCGTCAATTCGCAGATCGCCTGGCCAACATCAAAGACGCTCCCGTTGAAGTGCCCGAAGGGCTTAATGCAACCTTGCGGCCGTACCAGCATGAAGGCCTGAGCTGGATGCAATCGCTGCGCGAGTTGGAAGTGGGCGGTGTACTGGCCGATGACATGGGTCTGGGCAAAACCCTGCAAACCCTGGCGCATCTGCTGATGGAGAAACAGGCTGGCCGCCTGGACCGCCCTGCCCTTGCCGTGATGCCCACCAGCCTGATCCCCAACTGGCTGGATGAGGCGGAAAACTTTACCCCACAGCTGCGAGTACTCGCCCTGTACGGCGCCAACCGCCATGCCGATTTCGACAATCTGGCCCAGTACGACCTGATCCTCACCACCTATGCATTGCTGCCCCGGGACGAAGAAGTGCTGGCCAAACTGCCGCTGCACACGTTGATCCTCGATGAAGCGCAATACATCAAAAACCCTAACAGCAAGGCCGCACAGGCAGCCCGCAACCTCAATGCGCGACAACGTCTGTGCCTGAGCGGGACTCCGCTGGAAAATCACCTGGGCGAGCTGTGGTCACTGTTCCACTTTCTGATGCCGGGCTGGCTGGGCAGCAGCAAGGAATTCAACAGCAATTACCGCAACCCCATCGAGAAACACGGCAACATGGAGCGCTTGCAGCACCTGAATGCCAGGATCAAGCCATTCCTGTTGCGCCGCACCAAGGAGCAGGTGGCCACCGAGCTGCCACCCAAGACCGAAATCATCCACTGGGTCGAGCTCAATGATGCCCAGCGCGACGTGTACGAAACCGTGCGCCTGGCCATGGCCAAGAAA
>Ga0247806_10000052_pt1 | contig 72864 bp, 75 predicted proteins | sample UWRJL059202B1_FD_179935 | JGI IMG/M metagenome (GOLD analysis project Ga0247806, IMG submission 179935) | Plant litter microbial communities from Arlington Agricultural Research Station in Wisconsin, United States - UWRJ-L059-202B-1 | ecosystem: Environmental > Terrestrial > Plant litter >... | reverse complement strand
CGAGCGGATGCGTCGGGCCCCGTCGGTGGTCGAGCTTGTCGAGGCCTGGTGACGTGCGTGTGTGTCGCTGCCGCGGCATCCGTGGGTCGGCTTGCGGGGTCTCGACAGGCTCGACCAGCGGCGTGGCCGCGTCTCGGGGACCGGGTCGCGCGGGTCTCGATGACGGCAACGAGCGGATGCGTCGGGCCCCGTCGGTGGTCGAGCTTGTCGAGGCCTGGTGACGTGCGTGTGTGTCGCTGCCGCGGCATCCGTGGGTCGGGTCGCGGGGTCTCGACAGGCTCGACCAGCGGCGTGGTTGCGTGTCGGGGACCGGGTCGCGCGGGTTTCGACGACGGCAACGAGCGGATGCGTCGGGCCCCGTCGGTGGTCGAGCTTGTCGAGGCCTGGTGACGTGCGTGTGTGTCGCTGCCGCGGCATCCGTGGGTCGGCTCGCGGGGTCTCGACAGGCTCGACCAGCGGGGCGGTTGCGTCTCGGGGACCGGGTCGCGCGGGTCTCGATGACGGCAACCAGCGGGGCGGTTGCGTCTCGGGGACCGGGTGACGTTAGGTGCGCGGTGCGGCGGACCGGTGACGCAGCCGCCGCACGAGCAGCGCGATGGCCCGCCAGCCGAGCAGGAACACGCCGATCACGATGACCGTCACGACGACGAAGCTGGTCTGCACACCCTGACCGGTGGCCACCCGCAGCAGCATGCCCACCAGAACGGTGATCAGCCAGACGCCGAGACCGGTCCACACGATGCTGATCGGGGTGCGCCAGGCCCGCAGCAGCAGCCAGGCCACGAGCAGACCGGCCAGGAACGGCCACCAGGTGCCCAGCACACCCAACAGGCCCTCACCGCCATGGTTGGCGCGGCCGATCACCACGAACAGCAACACCAGGCCGGCATCCAGCCCGGCCGCCAGGGAAATGAGCGCGGGGCTGGAGTTGCGATACGGCATTGCCCCAGAATACCGTCCGCGCGTCGGCCGTCGATCTGAGAAGGTAGAGTTTGAGATGGTCAGTATCTCTCGACGTCGAGCTAGTTTTCGCGCCGGGGAACCGGACCTCTCACACCCCATGCACGGAACGCTATGACGCGGATTGGAAGAACAGCGTGGATCTTTACGAATACCAGGCCAGAGACCTTTTTGAACAGTATGGAGTACCGGTTCTGCCGGGCATCGTCGCTGACACCCCCGAGGAGGTGCGCGCCGCAGCCGAGAAGCTGGGCGGCGTCGTCGTCGTCAAGGCGCAGGTGAAGGTCGGCGGCCGCGGCAAGGCCGGCGGCGTGAAGGTCGCCAAGACCCCGGATGACGCCGAAGCCGCCGGGCGCGCCATCCTGGGCCTGGACATCAAGGGGCACACCGTGCACCGGGTGATGGTCGCCGGGGGAGCCCGCATCAAGCAGGAGTTCTACTTCTCCGTGCTGCTGGACCGTTCCAACCGCTCCTACCTCTCGCTCGCCAGCTACGAGGGCGGCGTGGAGATCGAGGTGCTTGCCGTCGAGAACCCCGACGCGCTCGCCCAGATCCCGATCGACCCCAGCGCCGGCATCGACCTGGCCAAGGCCCGCGAGATCGCGGTCGCCGCGAAGTTCCCGGCCGAGCTCGTTGAGAAGGTCGCCCCGGTCTTCGTGAAGCTGTACGAGGTCTTCACCGGTGAGGACGCCACCCTGGTGGAGGTCAACCCGCTGGTCCTCACCGAAGAGGGCGACATCATCGCGCTCGACGGCAAGGTCACCATCGACGAGAACGCCGACTTCCGCAACCCCGGCCACGCCGCCCTCGAGGACAAGGCCGCGGCCGACCCGCTCGAGGCCAAGGCCAAGCAGAACGACCTCAACTACGTCAAGCTCGACGGCGAGGTCGGCATCATCGGGAACGGCGCCGGCCTGGTCATGTCGACCCTCGACGTGGTCGCGTACGCCGGCGAGGACTTCGGCGGCGTCAAGCCGGCCAACTTCCTCGACATCGGCGGCGGAGCATCCGCTGCCGTCATGGCCGCCGGCCTCGACGTGATCCTCGGCGACCCGCAGGTCAAGAGCGTCTTCGTCAACGTCTTCGGCGGCATCACCGCCTGCGACGCCGTGGCCCACGGCATCGTCGGCGCGCTCGCCACCCTCGGCGACGCCGCCAACAAGCCCCTCGTCGTGCGCCTCGACGGCAACAACGTCGATGAGGGCCGCCGCATCCTCAACGAGGCCAACCACCCCCTGGTCACCCTGGCCGCCACCATGGACGAGGGCGCCGCCAAGGCCGCCGAACTCGCCCACGCCGCCCGCTGACCCGGCTCGTCGAGACACAAGGACTAAAGGAACAACATGTCAATCTTCCTCAACAAGGACTCCAAGGTCATCGTTCAGGGCATCACCGGCGGCGAGGGCACCAAGCACACTGCCCTGATGCTCAAGGCCGGCACCCAGATCGTCGGCGGCGTCAACGCCCGCAAGGCCGGCACCACCGTCACCCACGGTGACGTGGAACTGCCCGTCTTCGGCACCGTCGCCGAGGCCATCGCGGCCACCGGCGCGGATGTCTCCATCGCGTTCGTGCCGCCGGCCTTCACCAAGGACGCCGTCATCGAAGCGATCGACGCCGAGATCGGTCTGCTCGTCATCATCACCGAGGGCGTCCCCGTGCAGGACTCCGCCGAGTTCTGGGCCTACGCCCAGGAGAAGGGCAACAAGACCCGCATCATCGGCCCGAACTGCCCCGGAATCATCACCCCCGGTGAGGCGCTCGTCGGCATCACCCCGGCGAACATCACCGGAAAGGGCCCGGTCGGCCTGGTCTCCAAGTCGGGCACCCTGACCTACCAGATGATGTACGAACTGCGCGACCTGGGCTTCTCCACCGCCATCGGCATCGGCGGCGACCCGATCATCGGCACCACCCACATCGACGCCCTCGCCGCGTTCGAGGCCGACCCGGAGACCAAGGCCATCGTCATGATCGGTGAGATCGGCGGCGACGCCGAAGAAAAGGCCGCCGAATACATCAAGGCACACGTCACCAAGCCCGTCGTGGGCTACGTGGCCGGCTTCACCGCACCGGAGGGCAAGACCATGGGCCACGCCGGCGCCATCGTCTCCGACGGAGCCGGAACCGCGCAGGGCAAGAAGGAGGCCCTCGAGGCCGCCGGGGTCAAGGTCGGCAAGACGCCGAGCGAGACCGCGACCCTGCTGCGCGAGGTTCTCGCCGCGCTGTAAGCACACCGCAAAACACACTCAGGGCCCGTCGATCCGGCGGGCCCTTTGTCGTGCCCGGGGCGGCGAGTAGCATGCCGACAACACAGCAGGCCGTCGACCGACGTCGATGCCCCGGGAGGAGAATCATGGCCGCCAACGATGCAACCGCTCCGGTGCGGCCCGACCCGGCACCCCGGGCGAGCGGCAAGGGCCTGGCCGCCGGCACCCTGGGCCTGTTCGGTTCCACGGTCATCGGCCTGGCCTCCACCGCGCCGGTCTACTCCCTCGCCGCCACCCTCGGGTTCGTGGTGCTTGCGGTGGGCGCCCAGGCTCCGATCGTTTTTGTCATCGCCTTCATCCCGATGCTGCTGGTCGCGTTCGCCTACCGGGAGCTCAACCGGGACATCCCGGACTGCGGCACCACCTTCACCTGGGCGACCAAGGCGTTCGGCCCGTGGGTGGGCTGGATGGGCGGTTGGGGGGTCGCGGTGGCCGGCATCGTGGTGCTCGGCAACCTGGCTCAGATCGGCGGCCTGTACTTCTGGCTGCTCGTGCTGCCCGACGTGGCCGAGGATGGCCGGATCGTGACCCTCACCGGGGTGGTGTTCATCGTGCTGATGGTGTGGGTGAGCTATCGGGGGATCGAGATCGGCGAGCGGCTGCAGAACGTGCTGCTGGGCTTCCAGTACCTGGCCATGCTGCTGTTCACGGTGTTCACGCTCTGGGCGGTGTTCGACGGCAGCGCCCCGGCCGGCTCCACGATGCCGCAGGCGGATTGGTTCAACCCGTTCGCGCTCACCTCGTTCCCCGGTCTGGTGGAGGGAGTGCTGCTGGCGCTGTTCATCTACTGGGGCTGGGACACCTGCCTGTCCCTGAACGAGGAGACCCGCGACCCCAAGCGCATCCCCGGCCAGGCCGCGGTGCTCACCACGATCATCCTGCTGGTCACCTACGTGGGTGTCGCCGTCGCCGCGATGGCCTACGCGGGGCTCGGCACCGACGGCTTGGGCCTCGGCAACGAGGGCAACGCCGACGACGTCTTCTTCGCCCTCAAGGACGCCGTCTTCGGCCCATGGGCGTGGCTGCTGGTGGCCGCCGTGATGATCTCGGCGGTGTCGTCCACCCAGACCACGATCCTGCCCACCGCCCGCGGCACCCTCGCCATGGCCGTGTACAAGGCCCTGCCGCGCCGGTTCGCCCAGGTGCACCCACGGTTCCAGACGCCGTCGTTCTCCACCTTCGTGATGGGCGCCGTCGCGGTGGCCTTCTACGTGGGCATGTCGGCGATCAGCGAGAACATCCTCAATGACACCATCCTCTCGCTGGGGCTGGCGATCGCGTTCTACTACGCCATCACCGGATTCGCCTGCGTCTGGTACTTCCGGCACGACCTGTTCACCAGCTGGCGGAACGCCTGGATGCGGTTCGTCTTCCCGTTGCTTGGGTCGCTGATCCTCACCGCGGCGTTCGTGTTCTCGGTCATCGACATGATCGATCCGGACTACGGGTACACCGTGATCTGGGGCATCGGCGGGGTGTTCGTGGTGGGGGTCGGCTCGCTGCTGGTCGGGGTGGTGCTGATGGTCGTGTGGTCGTTCTTCGCCGGCTCCCGGCCGTTCTTCCGCGGCGAGTCCCTCAACCGCGAGACACCGGTGCTGGTGCCCGACGACGACCTGCCCGTGACGAGGTCGGTCGACGGCGGCATCTGACCCGGTTCCCACCGATTTTCTGCCGGCCGGTGGGGTTCGGCTTCCTGTGCAGCCGGCCACGGTAAGCTCCCACACGGATATGAACCGTTTAACGACTGCCCTGCTCGCCGCGCTCGAGGCGCTCATTGTCGTCGCCATCGGCGTGGGCATCGCCCTGGTGCCGCTCACCATCCTGTGGGGCACCCACTACGGTCTGGGCATCGACTGGTTCGTCTTCTGGCGGGCCGCCGTCGATGTCTGGCTGCTCGGCAACGGTGTCGACCTCGTCGTGCAGCTACCCGTGGACGTGTCGGCCTCCCTCGGCCTGGCCGGCTCCGAACTGCCCTTCACCCTCTCCATCGCACTGCTCGGCTTCGGCCTCGTCGCGGTGCTGCTCGGGGTGCGCACCGGCCGCCGCGCCGCCGGCACCGACTACACCCTCACCGCGGCCGGGACGGCCGTGCTCAGCTACGGGGCGCTGGCCGCGCTGCTCACCTTCTCCGCCGGCACCGCCATCGTCACGCCGGCCCCGCTGCAGGGTGTGCTGCTGCCCACCCTGGTGTTCGCCACCGGTGTGCTCATCGGCCTGACCGGCTCGCCACGCACGACACCGGTGCTGCCCGCCAGGGTGCTGCGCCCGATCCAGGACCAGCTGTACCGCATCCCTGGCGAGGTGCGCAGCCAGCTCGGCGCGGCGCTGCGCGGCGGGGCCGCGGCCGTCGCGGCCATCCTGGTGGTGTCCGGCCTGGCAGTGTGCGTGTCGGTGCTGGCCAACTTCGCCATCGTGATCGGACTCTACGAGACCCTGCAGGCCGACGTGATGGGCGGTATCGCGCTCACCATCGGGCAGTTGGCCTTCATCCCCAACCTGGTGATCTGGGCGGCGACGTGGTTCGTCGGCCCCGGCGTCGCCCTCGGCACCGGCACGAGCGTGTCGCCCCTCGGCACCTCGCTGGGCGTCGTTCCGGGCCTGCCGGTGTTCGGCGCCCTGCCCACCGGCACCCTCGAATTCGGTTTCCTCGGCCTGCTCGTTCCGGTTCTTGTCGGCTTCGTCGTCGCGTTAGTGGTGCGCCAGGGTTTCGACACCCGGCCCAACGCGCCGCACGGGCGGGTGCGGATGCTGGTCACCGGCGCGCTCCTTGGTGTCGTCGCCGGCATCCTGCTCGGCCTGCTCGCCTGGTGGTCGGCGGGCGCGATGGGTCCGGGCCGGCTCGCGGACGTGGGCCCGAACCCGCTGCTGGTCGGCGCCCTCACGGCGGTTGAGGTGGGCATCGCCGCCGCACTCGGTATGCTCGTCGGTGGCCGACGGGCGCGGAGCTCGGACTCCGCCGCCGAGGAAGTCTCAACGAAACGGTAGGCTCTGATGGTGCTGTCACTGGTCGTATTGATCTCCGGCGGAGGCTCGAACCTGCGCGCGCTCCTCGAGGCGTCCGAGGACGCCGAGTTCCCCGCCCGGGTGGTCGCCATCGGCGCCGACCGGGACGCCGACGGGCTGGAGCTGGGCGAGGAGTTCGGCATCCCCACCTTCACGGTGCCGTTCAGCTCGCACGCCGACCGGGACACCTGGGGTGATGCGCTGCTCGAGCAGATCCAGCAGTGGCAGCCCGACCTCACCGTGCTCAGCGGCTTCATGCGCCTGCTGCCGCCGCGGGTGGTGGCCGCGCTGTCGCCGCACCTGATCAACACCCACCCCGCCTACCTGCCCGAGTTCCCCGGCGCGCACGGGGTGCGCGACGCCCTCGCCGCCGGCGCCACCCAGACCGGTGCCAGCATCATCGTCGTCGACAACGGAGTGGACGACGGGCCGATCGTGAGCCAGGAACGGGTGCCGGTGCTTGCCGGTGACACCCAGGACTCGCTGCACGATCGCATCAAACTCGTCGAACGCCGCCTGCTCGTGCAGGCCGTGCTCGACATCGCCAACGGACACGTCGATCTCAAGGAGCATTCCCCCATATGAGCGGTCACACCAACGCCCGGAGCCTGTACCGCGACCGGGATGCCATTCCCGTGCAGCGCGCGCTGATCTCGGTTTCCGACAAGACCGGCCTGGTCGAACTTGCCAACGCCCTCGCCGCCGCCGGTGTGGAGATGGTTTCCACCGGCTCCACCGCCGCCACCATTCGCGACGCCGGCCACGACGTCACCGATGTCGCCGCCGTCACCGGCTTCCCGGAGTCGCTGGACGGCCGGGTGAAGACCCTGCACCCGAGCGTGCACGCCGGCATCCTCGCCGACCTCCGCCTCGAGGCCCACGAGAATCAGCTCGCCGACCTGTCGATCGCGCCGTTCCAGCTCGTCGTAGTGAACCTGTACCCGTTCGTGGAAACCGTCGAATCCGGTGCAGAGCCCGCCGACGTGATCGAACAGATCGACATCGGCGGCCCCGCCCTGGTGCGCGCCTCCGCCAAGAACCACGCCAACGTGGCCATTGTCGTCGACCCGGAGAACTACCCGGAGATCATCACCGCCGTCACGACGGGCGGCAGCACCCTGCGCCTGCGCCAGAAGCTGGCGTCGCTCGCGTTCGAGCACACCGCCAACTACGACCTGAGCGTGTCGGCCTGGTTCACCGAGAACGTCTACGACCAGTGGCAGGACGACTCCGAGGCGCTCGGCGAAGAGATCCTCGAGGTGATCGACGCTCTTGTCGCCGACTCCGACGAAGACCCGACCGACGCCCTGTTCCCCGACACCCTCGGCATCGAGGCCACCCGCGGCGCCGTGCTGCGCTACGGCGAGAACTCCCACCAGGCCGCAGCTCTCTACCTCGGCGAGGGCGGGCAGGGCATCGCCCAGGCCACGCAGCTGCACGGCAAGGAGATGTCGTACAACAACTACGTCGACGCCGACGCCGCCGTGCGCGCCGCCTTCGACTTCAGCGAACCGGCCGTGGCGATCATCAAGCACGCCAACCCGTGCGGCATCGCCGTGGCCAACCCCAAGGCACCGGATGCGATCGCCTCGGCGCACCACCGCGCCCACGACTGCGACCCGGTCTCGGCGTTCGGCGGGGTCATCGCCGCCAACCGTGTCGTCACCCTGGGCATGGCCGAGACGGTCAGCCAGATCTTCACCGAGGTGCTCGTGGCACCCGGGTTCGAGCCGGCCGCGTTCGAACTGCTCTCGGCCAAGAAGAACATCCGCCTGCTGGAGCTGCCGGCCGACTACCGCCGCTCCTCCCTGGAGCTGCGCCAGATCAGCGGTGGCCTGCTCGTGCAGGAGACCGACACCTTCGACACCCTGGACACCTCCGCCTGGCGCCTGGTCTCCGGCCCCGAGGTTGACGCGGCCACCCGCGCCGACCTCGAGTTCGCCTGGAAGGCCTGCCGGGCCGTGAAGTCCAACGCGATCCTGTTGGCGCACGCCGGCGCATCCGTGGGCGTGGGGATGGGCCAGGTGAACCGGGTGGACTCCTGCCACCTTGCCGTGAGCCGCGCCGGTGAACGGGCCGAGGGCGCCGTTGCCGCGTCCGATGCGTTCTTCCCCTTCGCCGACGGCCTCGAGGTGCTCCTCGAAGCCGGTGTGACCGCCGTCGTGCAGCCTGGCGGCTCGGTACGCGACGAGGAGGTCATTGCCGCCGCGACGGCCGCCGGAGTGTCGATGTACTTCACCGGGGAGCGTCACTTCTTCCACTGAGTGGCGGAGCCGGCCCGGCATCCGTTTATCAGGAGATAGTGAGTTTGCAAGGACGCGATTGCGAGAATGCGTCCTTCCAAGCTCACTATCTCCTTTTTTGTGTGCGTCGAAGGCTTGAGGGTTCTTCCCAGTTGACGCTGTCACTATGGTTGGTCCACGTGACACCGCCGTTGCAGACCTCTACAGACCTGACACGGAAGGCCACTTGTGATCGAGATCCTCGGCATGCCTCTGCCCGCATTCCCCGTCGCCGTTGCCGCGGCCGTCATCCTCGCCCTCGCGATCACCGCGATCGCCGCGTTCGCCTTCCGCATGGTCGGTAAGCGCAAGGCCTGGGCGCGGGTGCTCGTGCAACTCATCCGGGTGCCGTTCCGCATGACCATCCTGATCGGCGCGCTGTGGCTCGCCGTGGCAGGCTATCTCGACGTGCCCGATGATGTCGACTCGCTCGTGGGATTCATCTTCCGCGCGCTCTTCATCGGCAGTGCCACCTGGTTGCTCTGCGCGCTCCTGTACTACGCCGAGGAGATCGCCGCCAACCGGTACCGCATCGACGTGCGTGACAACCGGGTGGCCCGCCGGGTGCGCACCCAGCTGCGGATGCTGCGCCGCATCGGCGTCGTGATCATCATCATCTGCGCCATCGGCACCGTACTGCTGAGCATCCCCGGCGCCGCGACCGTCGGCGCCAGCCTGTTCGCCTCCGCCGGCCTGCTCAGCGTCGTGGCGGGCCTCGCTGCCCAGTCCACCCTGGCGAACATCTTCGCCGGCATGCAGCTCGCGTTCAACAACGCCCTGCGCGTGGATGACGTCGTGATCGTCGAGGGGGAGTGGGGCAAGATCGAGGAGATCACCCTCACCTACATCGTTGTGCACATCTGGGACGACCGCCGCATGGTGCTGCCGAGCACGTACTTCACCACCACCCCGTTCCAGAACTGGACCCGGCACAACAGCGAGCTGCTCGGCTCGGTGGAGTTCGACCTGGACTGGCGAGTGAACCCGGCGGCGATGCGCGAGGAGCTCAACCGCATCGTGGAGATGACCGACCTCTGGGACCACCGTGCCGTGGTGCTGCAGGTGACGGATGCGATCGGGGGTTTTGTGCGGGTGCGGGTGCTCGTCACCGCGCAGGATGCCCCCACGCTGTTCGACCTGCGCTGTTTCGTTCGCGAGAACCTGATCGACTGGGTCAACGCCGAGAACCCCGACGCCCTCCCGATGAACCGGGTCGAGGTGCGCCAGCAGCCGGAAACCCCGCCGGTGCGTCCGTCCAGCCGTGTGCGCAAGCCCGTGCGGCCGGTCATCGAGGCGCCCGGACTGTTCTCCGGTGACGAGGGCGGTAAGGAACGTGCCCAGCACTTCACCGAATCCATCACGGTGCAGGACTGGGAAGACGCCCCCGAGTCGCTGCCCGCTCCGCGGTAACAGTGCGCCCCGTCCGCCTGACGGGGCACCGGGCGGGTCAGGCCAGCGCCCCCCTGACGACGGCCTCGAAGACGGGGCGGGGATCGGTGTTGTCGTGCCGGGCGATGCGGTGCAGGATGAGGCCCTCGAAGCAGGCGGCGATGGCTTCCGCCGCGGCCCGCGGATCGTGGGCGCCCATCTCGGCGAGAGCGGACACGACCCCCTCCGACAGGGTTTCCCGGCCCCGGGACAGGGCCTCCCGCAGCACCGCGTTGTGGCTGGCCTCCACGAACAGCACCAGGCGCGCCGTGGTCAGGTCACGGTTCTGTTGTGTCGTCACCTCGAGCAGGGTGCACATCGCATCGACGAGTTCAGCGGGGGAGCGCGGCACGAACGCGACGCTCACCGGGCGGCGTTCCTGCTCGACGATCCACTCCGTCACTCCGTCGACCAGGGCGGCGCGCGTGCGGAAATAGTTGGAGGTTGATCCCCTCGGCAGGTTGGCCCGCTCGTCGATGCGGGCGTGCGTGAGCGCGCGCAGACCGCCCGTGGCGAGCAGGTCGATGGCGGCGGACAGGACCCGCTCCCGAATCGTGGTCATAAGTTCACTATAGACATAGTGGAACTGGCACTAGGATCGTAGTATTCTGGCGGCATGGGTGCGATGAAGCCCGAGGGCGAATTCAGTCAGAGAACCGACGTCGACCGGCCGGGCGGCGCGCTACCGGAGCTGCCCGGGGTGCGGCACCGGTTCATCGATCTTCCCGACCTGCGGATGCACGTGGCCGAAGCCGGCGACGGCCCGCCGCTTGTGCTGCTGCACGGGTTCCCCCAGCACTGGTGGGCCTGGCGTAAGGTCATCCCGGCGCTCGCCGAGCACTACCGGGTGATCTGCCCCGACCTGCGCGGAGCCGGCTGGACAGACGCGCCTCCCGACGGGTACACCAGCGAGCAGCTGGTGGCGGATGTGGTCGGGCTGCTCGACACACTGCAACTGGCGAAGGTCGACATCCTCGGTTACGACTGGGGCGGGGCGGTCGCGTATCGCGTGTGCCTGGCGCATCCGGACCGGGTCGGCGGGCTCGTGACCATCGCCACCCCGCACCCGTACCCCGACCTGCACGCCAAGGCCCTGCTGTACCTCTGGCGGATCTGGCCGATGTTCGCCATCGCCATGCCGGGCCTCGGCCCGTGGTTGCTGCGCGGTGGACGGCAGCGACTGCCGCGCCGGCTGATGACCGGGGACACGAGCGACCCGTCGGTCTTCTCCGCCGACGACATCGACATCTTTGTGTCCCGGCTCAAGGACCCGGCTCGGGCGTACGCCGGATCGGTGCTGTACCGATCCTTCATCCTGGGGGACGCCCAGCGCGCGAGCGCCGGCTACTACCGGGCCACCCGGTTGCGGACTCCGACCCTGTCGCTGTACGGCACGGTGCTCTACGGCAACAACGACCCGACCCGGCGGCACCCGGAGATTCTCGGCGGCTACGAGGACTACGCCGACGACTTCACGCTCGAGCATGTCCCAGGCACCGGCTACTACATCGCCGAGGAACGACCCGACGTGGTGGTCGCCCGCACTCTCGAGTTCCTCTCCGCCCGGTAGTCGCCCCGCCGGGAGCGACAGAGCCTAGGCTGGGCGCATGATTTCTCCCGGCGAGACGACAGCGGCAGTCACCCAACGGCGGGCGCTGGTGCGCCGGCCGGTGGACAACCTGGCCGAGGGCCAGATCACGCACATCGCCCGGGTGCCGATCGACCTGGAGCTGGCCCGCACGCAGTGGGCCGGATACGTCGCGGCGCTGCAGCGGGAGGGCTGGACCACCATCGAGGTGGCGCCGGCGCCTGACCAGCCCGACTCGGTCTTCATCGAGGACGCCGTGATCCTGTTCGGCGACACCGCCGTGCTCGCGAGCCCGGGCGCGCCGAGCCGGCGCGGGGAGACCGCCGGCGCCGAGGCATCCGTGCGGGCCCTCGGCGTGGTGGTGCGCCGTCTCGACCCGCCGGGCACCCTGGACGGCGGAGATGTGCTCAAGGTGGGCCGCACCGTGTACGTGGGCCAGAGCCTGCGCACCAACGCCGAGGGGGCCCGGCAACTGGCCGATATCGTCGAACCGCTCGGCTACACCGTCGTCCCCGTGCCGGTGACCCGCGCCCTGCACCTGAAAACCGCGATCACCGCCCTGCCGGACGGAACCATCATCGGTTATCCGCCGCTGGTGGATGACGCGGCCCGGTTCGACAGGTTCCTGGCCGTGCCGGAGGCCGAGGGCGCCGCCGTGGTGGTGCTCGACGAGAGCACCCTGCTGATGTCCGCCGCCGCCCCTCGCACCGAAGCGCTGCTCACCGGCCTGGGCTACCGGGTCGTGACCGTGGACATCACCGAGTTCGAGAAGCTCGAGGGCTGCGTCACCTGCCTGAGCGTGCGCGTGCGCTGACCCGCCGAGCCCGGGCCGGCCGCGCACATTCATGCTTGCGCCGCGGCCGTCTCCGGGCCTATCCTGAAAGGCTGCCTGAACCGGGGGGCACAAGACGATGATTCCACGCGCTCAGGAGGCCGACATGACACAGACAGCTCGCACCAGGCTCGCAACGATTGCGACCGGCGCTGCCTCCGTCCCGGCACTCCGACGCACCACCGCCTAGGGACCAGCCAGCCCACCCGCCTGCCCGCGCTCCCGCGGGCCGGAACACACGAGTTCAGCGCGTCCCAGCCCGCTTCCCGCGGTCTGCCGCGACTGCCGGAGCAACCGTCGGCCACGCCGCGGCCTCCGCCCACCTCTGCACGCATCAGCCAACCCGCCGACGACTCCGCGTCGCCCGGGCCCAGCCAGGAACACCACATGACCACCACTGCACCGCAGCATCCACCCCACGTCACGCCGGAACCGACCGTGCGCAGCAATACCTTCCGCACGCTTCTGCGGCTCTACCCGTACGCCAAGCCGGCCCTGCCGCGCCTGGGCCTGGGCATGCTCGCCGCGTTGTTCGCCTCGCTGATGGCACTGGCCATCCCGCAGGTGCTGCAGCAGCTCGTCGACGGCGCCCTCAGTGAGGGTGACACCGCGCCGATCTGGCCCGCGGTGCTCACGGTGCTCGGCCTCGGCGTGCTCGAAGCCGGCATGATCGCCCTGCGCCGCTGGTTCGTGCTCGTGCCCGGCACGCACATCGAATCGAGGATGCGCAACGCCCTGTACGCCCGGCTGCAGGACCTGCCCGTGACCTTCCACGACCGCTGGCCCAGCGGCCAGCTGCTGTCGCGGGCCATCAGCGACCTCAACATGATCCGCCGGTGGATCTCCTTCGGCCTGGTGCTGCTCGTGGTGAACTTCCTCACCATCGTGGCCGGCGCCGTGATCCTCGTGTCGATGAACTGGATCCTCGGACTGATCTTCCTGGTCTGCTCGATCCCGATCTGGATCTACGGGTACGTCTTCGAGGAGAAGTATTCGGTGATCGCCCGGCGCAGCCAGGACCAGTCCGGTGATCTGGCGACCGCCGTGGAGGAGTCCGTGCACGGCATCCGGGTGCTCAAGGCGTTCGGGCGAGGCAGCTTCGCGTTGAAGAGCTTCTCCAACCAGGCCGAGGAGTTGCGCGGCACCGAGATCGAGAAGGCTCGCGCCATCGCCGGCATCTGGCTGTGGCTGCTGCTGGTACCCGATGTGGCGTTCGCGCTCTGCCTGGTGTCCGGCGTCTGGCTGACCAGCCAGGGTCAGCTCAGCGTCGGTGAACTGGTGGCGTTCTTCGCCACCGCCACAGTGCTGCGCTTCCCGGTGGAGTCGATCGGCTTCCTGCTGTCGATGACCTTCGACACCCGCACGGCGACCGACCGGTTCTTCGACATCCTGGACACCCCGAACACCATCACCGACCCGCCCCGCCCGGTCACCATCACCACGCCGCGCGGCCGGCTGGAATTCGCGAACGTGCACTTCCGCTACGCCGACTCGCCTGAGCGGTTCCCCGACCTGCTCGACGGTGTCGACCTCGCGCTTGAACCGGGCGAAACCATGGCGCTGGTCGGCCTCACCGGTTCCGGCAAGTCCACGCTGACCGCGCTCACCACTCGGCTCTACGACGTGACGGCTGGCTCGGTGACCCTCGACGGGGTCGACGTGCGGGCCCTCCGCCGGGGCGACTTGCGGCGCCACATCGCCATGGCGTTCGAGGATGCCACCCTGTTCTCGGCATCCGTTCGCGACAACGTGCTGCTCGGGCGCCCGGAGTTCACCGAGCACAGCCCTGAGGCCGATGCTGTGCTCGCGGAGGCGCTGGACATCGCCCAGGCTGCCTTCGTGCACGATCTGCCCGACGGCGTCGACACCCTCGTCGGCGAGGAGGGCATGAGCCTGTCCGGCGGTCAGCGGCAACGCGTGGCCCTGGCCCGCGCCGTGGCCGCCGCGCCCGCCGTACTGGTGCTCGACGACCCGCTCTCCGCGCTCGACGTGAACACCGAGTCCCTCGTGGAAGCGGCGCTGCGCCGGGTGCTCGTGAAGACGACGGCGCTGATCGTGGCGCACCGCCCGTCCACGGTGATGCTCGCCGATCGGGTGGCCCTGCTCGAAAACGGGCGCGTCACCGCCGTCGGCACCCATTCCGAACTGCTGGCCACGAGCCCGCACTACACCTTCGTCATCTCCAGCCTGGAGGACGAGGAACGACGAGAGTCAACCCGAGCGGAGGAGACCCTGTGAGCGTCACCGGCGTCGAAGGCGAAGAACGCCTCGACTACACCAAAGCGGAAAGCTCCGAGATCCGCCGCCGTTCGCTGCGCCTGCTCGGGTCGCTCCTGTTCCCGGTGCGCTGGCCGGTCGTCGTGGCGATGCTCGTTGTCGTCGTGTCCACGGCCGCCCAGGTGGCCGGCCCGGCGCTGATCGCCTACGGCATCGACAAGGGCCTGCCCGCCCTGCTCGATCAGGACTGGATGCCGCTGGCGGCCACCGGGGTCGTCTACCTGGCCACCGGCATCACCGGCGCGCTGCTGATCGCCTGGTACACGGTGCTGTCCGCCCGGATCAGCCAGGCCGTGCTCATCGACCTGCGGAAGCGGGTGTTCCTGCAGACCCAGAAGCTCAGCCTGGAATTCCACGAGTCCTACACCTCCGGTCGCATCATCTCGAGGCAGACCAGCGACTTGGACGCCATCCGGGAGCTGCTGGACTCTGGCATCAACCAGCTTGTGCAGGGCCTGCTCTACATGGTCTTCACCGGCATCGCCCTGGTCGCCCTCGACGGGGTCAGCGGCCTGGTGCTGCTCGTTGCCCTGGTGCCGCTGCTGGCTCTCACCCGCTGGTTCCAGGTGCGTTCGCAGCACCTGTTCCGTCAGTCCCGCACCGCGTCGGCCAGCCTGATCGTGCAGTTCGTCGAGACCATGACGGGCATCCGTGCGGTGAAGGCGTTCCGCACCGAGAAGCGCAACGAAGGGGTGTTCGGCACGCTTGTGGAGCACTACCGGGTGGTCAACGCCCGCGTGATCCAGCTGTTCGGGGTGTTCGACCCGGGCCTGATCCTGATCGGCAACGTCACCGTGGCCGCCGTGCTGCTGGTCGGCGGTTTCCGTGTCGCCGACGGTCAGCTGGCCATCGGCGCGCTGCTTGCGGCGCTGCTGTACACCCGCCGGTTCTTCGACCCGATGGAGGAGATGGCGATGTTCTACAACTCCTACCAGTCGGCCGCCGCCGCGCTCGAGAAGATCTCCGGGGTGCTCGAAGAGCGACCCGGTGTGCCGGACCCGGTGAAGCCGGTGGACCTGTGGACGTCGACGGGTGCCGTGCAGTTCGAGGACGTGCAATTCGAGTACCAGTCCGGCCGGGTCATCCTGCCGCGCTTCAACCTCACCCTCGAGCCCGGGCAGACCATCGCCCTGGTCGGGTCCACCGGGGCCGGGAAGTCGACGCTGGCGAAGCTGATTTCCCGGTTCTACGACCCGTCCGACGGCCGGGTGCTGCTGGATGGCGTGGACCTGCGCGACCTGCACCCCAAGGACCTGCGCCGGGCCATCGTGATGGTGACCCAGGAGGCGTACCTGTTCAGCGGGAGCGTCGCCGACAACATCGCGATCGGCAAGCCGGATGCGACCCGGTCGGAGGTCGAGGCGGCCGCGCGGGCGGTGGGCGCGCACGATTTCATCGAGGGGCTGCCCGGCGGGTACGACACCGACGTGAACAAGCGCGGCGGCCGGGTCTCGGCCGGTCAACGCCAGTTGATCTCGTTCGCGCGGGCGTTCCTCGCCGACCCCGCGGTGCTGATCCTCGACGAGGCCACCTCGTCGCTGGACATCCCGAGCGAGCGGTTGGTGCAGGAGGCTCTGCAGACCCTGCTCAGCGACCGCACCGCGGTGATCATCGCGCACCGCCTGTCGACGGTGGCGATCGCCGACCGGGTGCTGGTGATGGAGAACGGTGTGATCGTGGAGGATGGCACCCCCGCGATGCTGATCAGCGGCACCGGCCGGTTCGCACGTTTGCACGCCGCCTGGCGCGAATCCCTGGTCTGACACCGCCGGGCCGTGAGTAGGGCCCCGAAAACCTGGAGTTTTCGGGGCCCAGCTCACGGCTCGCGGGCTAGGCGGGTCCGAGAGGGGACGCCTCCGGGGTGAGGGACGGGCCCTTGAGCTCTATGAAGATCGCCCGGGTGGGGGTGTCGCCGGTGTTCTCCCCCGAATGGCTCTGGGCGGGCAGCCAGCGCGCCTCGGCCGCATCCAGAACGGCGTCGAAGACCCGGTCGTTCGTCGACAGCCGTCGCCGGAACGCGCTCAGGGTGACCATGACGCTGTCCGGATGCCGGTGCGGCGTGGTCTCATCACCGGGCTCGTCCCGGTACTCGAGCACCCGCACCCGCTCGTTCTCGAACAACACGCTGTAGTGGTCGGGGTTGGTGTTCACCGGGTCATCTGGCATCTCCATGCGGGCACCATACACCTGCCGGAAAACCCAGCCTCCGGTCGGCTTTCGGCGGCTGACATGACCTGTTCGAGGGATATTGAGTCGGCCGTGTTTCGGGCATGTCAAAGGCTTCGAACTCCTCGCCGGGAACCGGCCCGGCGCGCTTGACACTCCTTCGGCCGACGGCAAATGTGGGCATAAGAGAACAACACGCCCACGAACGAGAGCTCTCTCGTTCCCGAACCGGCACCGGGCCCCGCGCCCGAGACCCGTCTGATCGGGGGATCACACAGCATGGAATCAGTCACCATCGTGGGTGCGGGGGTGGTGGGGTACGCCAGCGCGTCCGCACTCCGCGCACACGGCTTCACCGGCCGGATCACCGTCGTCGGCGGGGAACGCCACCGGCCCTACGACCGGCCGCCGCTGGGCCGCGGCTTCCTCACCGGTCAGACCACCATCGGCGAGCTCGCGCTCGAGTCGCCCAACGAAGACCTCGACGTGCAGTGGCGGTTGGGCATGAGCGCCGCCGCCCTTGACCCGGCGACGCACCGGGTGACCCTCTCGAATGGCTGCACCATCGACGCCGACGCCGTGGTGATCGCCACCGGCTCCGCCGCCCGCCGACTCGAGCCCGCTCCGCGCGGTGTGCACACCCTGCGCACGGTCGAGGATGCCCTGGCCCTGCGCGAGGAACTGTTGCCGGGCGGCCGCATGGTGGTGGTGGGCTCCGGGGTGGTGGGCCTCGAGGTGGCGTCGACGGCGCGCCAGTTGGGTCTCGACGTGACCGTGCTCGGCAGCACCACGGATGCGCTCTGCACCGCCTTCGGTCCCGCCGTCGCCGACGCGGTGTACCGGTTGCACCGCGCGGCGGGCACCGTCGTGCGCACCGATCTGCGGGTGCGCGAACTGATCGGTCCCGGCTGGGTGTCCGGTGTGCGGCTCACCTCGGGGGAGGAGATCGGCGCCGACGTGGTGCTGCTCGACATCGGTTCCGTGCCGCTGGTGGGCTGGCTCGGTGACTCCGGGCTCGACCTGCGCGGCGGGGTGGTCTGCAACGAGGTGGGCGCCACGAACGTTCCCGGCGTGGTGGCCGTCGGTGACTGTGCCGCCTGGCTCGACCCCGGCACCGGTGAACACCGCCGCATCGAACACTGGAGCGACACGCGCAACCGCCCGGCGATCGCCATGGCCGCCCTGCTCGGCGACCCGCGGGGCGGCTCCCAGCGGCCGAGCCGGCTGGCCTCGGAGCAGGGCGGGGCCCGGTTGCAGTTCGCCGGCCGGGTGCACGGCGGCGAACAGGTCACCATCGAAGCCGGCGGCGTCGACACCGGCGACCTCCTCGCCGTCTACCGTCGGGCCGGCCGGCCGGTGGCCGTGCTCGGCATCGACCAGCCGGTGCTCGTGAAGGAGTGGCAGAGCCGGTTGGAGGCGTCGGCGGTCACGTCGCGCGGCGCCGGTGTGGAGCCGGGCGCCGACCTGGCCGTGCCGGTGGCGATGCTCAGGGACGCCAGCGGGCTCGGCTGAGGTCGACCCGGTACCCGGCTTCCGGCCGGGCGGGCTGCACGAGCGGCGTCCGCTCGGACCGGTAGTGCTCGAGCGCACGTTCTTCGTGGTCGACCGGCGGATGCCCGCTGGCGCGGATCACCCGCCACCACGGCGCATCCGACCCGAACTGGGCCATCACCTGGCCCACCAGCCGGGCGGCGCGGGAGCCGAGGGTGGCGGCGACGTCGCCGTAGGTCATCACCCGGCCGGCCGGGATGGAATCGACGATGTCGAGCACCGCCGCGACGAAGGGGCTGGTCGGGTCGAGACGCATGCCTACAGGGTGAGCGCGCCGATGACCTCGCCGTACTCGGTCTGGCCCATGTCGATGAATCCGATCCGGTGGAAGAACGCCTCAGGGCCCTCCTCGCCGGGCTCCCAAATCACCGTGATCCGGTCGAACCCGCGGTGGCGGGCCTCCTCGGCGAGTGCCTCGGCGGCGAACTTGCCCACACCGAGTCCCTGGGCTTCGGCGTCGACGTTGATGCGCCAGATGCAGGCGCGGAATTCTTCCTGCTGGGAGTCCGGATCAAAATTGCCGTGGATGAAGCCGGCGACCTGGCCGTCGAGCAGCACCACGCGCTGCCAGGCGGTGGCCGGGTTGATCACCGACGCGGCCACCGCGTACGAGACCGGGGCAATGAATTGCTCCTGACCGGGCTTCAGGCTCAAGTTGTTGGCCGCGACGATGTTGCGTGCGGACAGTTCTTCCAGTCGGAGTTCAGGCATGACCCTAGGCTATCGCCCGGTCGGGGCGCCTGATAGTCGGGATTCTGGGGGACCGGTGTCCGGCCCGGCCCCGCCCGGTCAACTCTCTCGATGTCGAGAGATTTACGGCCCTCGGCTAGGATTGACCACGGCCACCATGCCCCGACTCACTGAGGAGAATCCATTGTCGAAGATCAAGGTTGCAGGTACTGTCGTCGAGCTGGACGGGGACGAGATGACCCGCATCATCTGGCAGGCCATCAAGGACTCCCTGATTCACCCGTACCTCGACATCGACCTCGAGTACTACGACCTCTCGATCCAGAAGCGTGACGAGACCGACGATCAGATCACGATCGACGCGGCCCACGCCATCCAGAAGCACGGTGTCGGCGTGAAGTGCGCCACCATCACGCCCGACGAGGAGCGTGTTAAAGAGTTCGGTCTGAAGAAGATGTGGGTCTCGCCGAACGGCACCATCCGCAACATCCTCGGCGGCACCATCTTCCGTGAGCCGATCATCATCTCCAACATCCCGCGCCTGGTGCCGGGCTGGAACAAGCCGATCATCATCGGCCGGCACGCTTTCGGCGACCAGTACCGCGCCACCAACTTCCGCTTCGAGGGCGAAGGCACCCTCACCATGACCTTCACCCCGAAGGACGGCAGCGAGCCGCAGCAGTTCGAGGTCTTCCAGTCGCCCGGCAGCGGTGTGGCCATGGGCATGTACAACCTGGACAAGTCGATCATCGACTTCGCCCGCGCCTCGCTCAACTACGGCCTGCAGCGCAACTTCCCGGTTTACCTGTCGACCAAGAACACCATCCTCAAGGCCTACGACGGCCGGTTCAAGGACATCTTCGAGGAGATCTTCGTCACCGAGTTCAAGGAGCGTTTCGACGCCGCCGGCCTCACCTACGAGCACCGCCTGATCGACGACATGGTCGCATCCGCGATGAAGTGGGAGGGCGGCTACGTCTGGGCCTGCAAGAACTACGACGGCGACGTGCAGTCCGACACCGTCGCGCAGGGCTTCGGTTCGCTGGGGCTCATGACCAGCGTGCTCTCCACCCCCGACGGCAGTGTCGTCGAGGCCGAGGCCGCGCACGGCACCGTCACCCGGCACTACCGGCAGCACCAGCAGGGCAAGCCCACCTCGACCAACCCGATCGCGTCGATCTACGCCTGGACCCGCGGCCTCTCGCACCGTGCCAAGCTCGACGACAACCCGGCGCTGGAAGAATTCGCGCACACCCTCGAAGACGTCGTCGTGAAGACCGTCGAGAGCGGCAAGATGACCAAGGACCTCGCACTGCTCGTCGGCCCCGACCAGGGCTACCTCACCACCGAGGAATTCCTGGCCGCGATCAGCGACAACCTCAAGACCCGCCTGGCGTAACTGCCGCACAGACAAGGCCCCGCCGTCAGGCGGGGCCTTTTCTGTTGCCCACTGTTCTCTCGCGCTGGTGCCGAGCGGCGGCACAGGGTGACAATGGTGCCATGTCCACGCTCACAGGAGCATTCCGCCGGTATCCGGTTGTGGCGGCAGCCATCCTCGTCGGCCTGCTCGGCCTGCTGTTATGGGCCGCAGGGCTGCCGATGGCGGTGCAATGGCTGTTCTCCGGGCTCGGCCTGGTCGTGGTCGGCATCCAGGGCGTCGGCATGATCCGGCGGATGCGTCAGGGTTCGTTCGGCGTGGACCTGCTGGCCATCGTGGCGATCATCGCCACCATCCTCGTGGGCGAGTACGTGGCAACGCTGGTGATCGTGCTGATGCTCTCCGGCGGTGCCGCTCTCGAGGACTACGCCGAGAACCGCGCCAGACGTGAGCTGAAGACCCTGCTCGACCGCACGCCGCAGATCGCGCACCTGCTGCAGAGCGGTTCCTCCGACGTGGACGACGTGCCGGCGACCCGGGTGCAGGTCGGGGATCTGCTGCTCGTGCGCCCCGCCGAGATCGTGCCCGTGGACGCCGACCTGGTCTCCGACGCGGCGGCCTTCGACGAGTCCTCGCTCACCGGCGAAAGCCTGCCCGTTGAGCACCGGGCGGGCGAGGCCGTGCTGAGCGGGTCGGTCAACGGGCAGACCGCGGTGACCGTGCGCGCCACCGCCCTCGCGGCCGACAGCCAGTTCCAGCAGATCGTGGCGCTGGTCGCCGAGGCCGCCGCCAGCAAGGCACCGGTCGTGCGCCTCGCCGACCGGTACGCGGTGCCCTTCACCGCCGTCGCCATCCTCATCGCCGGCCTGGCCTGGTACGTCTCCGGCGACCCCGTTCGATTCGCCGAGGTGCTCGTCGTCGCCACCCCGTGCCCGTTGCTGTTGGCCGCGCCGGTGGCATTCATGGGCGGGATGGGCCGCGCCGCGCGCACCGGCATCATCGTCAAGGGCGGGGGAGTGTTGGAGAAACTCGCTCGTGCCCGCACGGTGGTGTTCGACAAGACCGGCACCCTCACCTACGGTGCGCCGACCATCGCCCGGGTGCGTCCGGAGCCGCCGTTCACCGAGAACGAGCTGCTCACCCTGGCCGCCTCCGCCGAGCAGTACTCGTCGCACGTTCTCGCCGCGGCTGTGCTCACGACCGCCGACCAACGCGGCCTCACCCTGCAGCGCACCGACTCCGCCGCTGAGGTGCCGGCGCACGGCGTTACCGCGAACTTCGGCGACCGGGAGGTGGTGGTGGGCAAACTTTCGTTCGTCGCCGACCATGCTCCCGACGCGTATCCGGCCGATCTTGCCGGCGGTGAACTCGCCATCTATGTGGCTGTCGACGGCCGGTTCGCCGGCTGCATCGTCGCCGCCGACCAGCTGCGCGACAACGCCCGCGCCACGGTTCAGGCCCTGGACCGGCTCGGCGTGCACGAATCCATCATGCTCACCGGCGACGCCCGACCGGCCGCCAACCACATCGCCCGACTGGTGGGCATCACCCGGGTGCGCGCCGACTGCCTGCCCGCCGACAAGGTCGACGCCGTGCACGGGATGCGGGAGCGGCCGGTGATCATGGTCGGCGACGGTGTCAACGACGCCCCGGTGCTCGCCGTGGCCGACGTGGGCATCGCCATGGGAGCCAAAGGGTCGACCGCCGCGAGCGAAGCGGCGGATGCCGTGATCCTGCTCGACGATCTCTCCCGCGCCGCGCGGGCGGTCGCCATCAGCCGCGACACCGTGCGCATCGCCCTGCAAAGCATCTGGCTGGGCATGGCACTGAGCATCGGCCTGATGATCGTGGCCGCATTCGGACTCATCCCGGCCACGGTCGGAGCGCTGCTGCAGGAGGTGGTGGACCTGGCGACCATCCTCAACGCGCTGCGCGCGATCGGCGGTCGCCGTGATGTGCGCGGTCGCGGCGTCGCCGCGCGCATCCCGGCGGCATCGCAACCGGTGCCCAGCCGCTGAGCGGGGACTACCAGCCGTCGTTGCCGGATGAGGATGGAGGTGGAGGCACCCGCCGCCGCCCGGCGGCACGATCCATCAGCGATCTGGCGCCGACAAACCAGAAGATGCCCAGTGCGGCCACACCGAAGATGACCGGCCCCTGAAAACTCATTCCGCTCGCGACTTTGTCGTGCCAATCGATGCCACCGAAGAACAGCATGCCCAGGAACAACAGCACCCACAGGCCGCCGGCCAGAAAACAGGCCAGCGCGGTCAGGACCAGCATGAATCGTATGAACGGTGCCGGCGGATCCACCGGCACCACGCGTTTCCCCATGGGGCGAGCATAGGGGCTAGTCAGTGCCGCCCACCGACGCGGTCCGCGCGACTGTCCCTTGCCCTCGAACTCCAGGTAATCGGTGACCGCCGAGGGATTCTCGGCGTAGAGCTTCGCCACCTCCTGGGTCACCTTCTTCGGCACGGTGTGGTCGTCCGACCCGGAGGTGAGCAGCAGCGGCCCGCGTGGTCCGTTCGCGGTGTCGACGGCGGCCGGAGAGTTCTTCGAGAAGTTGGCGGTGGCATCTTCGAAGAGCGGCCGTCCAGGGCCGGGAATCGTCCAGGCGGCATGGAGCGCGTCGGACTCCTCATCCGTGATCAGGTTGCCGAACGCATACCGGAACTGCTTCGCGTTCAGGGAGACGGTGCGCTTGCGGTTCGCCGGATTGCCCAGCACCGGCAGGCCGGCCTTCAACGGGTTAGAGGGTCTTGATCAGGCCGCCGTCGATCAGGAAATCCGAGCCGGTCACGTTGCCGGCGCGTGAGCTCGCCAGCAGGAGAACCAGGTCGGCCACCTCGGCCGGTTCGGTGAACCGACCGGTGCTGAACCCGCCCTGGCTCTCGACGACGCGTGCCTTGGCGGTGTCGAAATCAACGCCCATCTTCTTGGCGATGGTGGCCGCGACCCCGTCGTCGCCGAGCCAGAGCGCGGTGGACACCGGACCGGGGCTGACCGTGTTGAACCGGATGTTCTGCGCCCCGAACTCCTTCGACAGCGCTTTCGAGAGGTTCCAGACCGCGGCCTTCGTGGCCGAATAGTCCACAACGCCGGGGTCGGGCAGGAACGCGTTCACCGAGCCGATGGTCACGACAGTGCCGCCGCCGCGGTCGATCAGCATCGGGATGGCGGCCCGGGTGGCCCGGATCATCGCCATCAGCCCGAGGTTCACCGAGGCGAGCCACTGGGCATCCGTGACGTTGACGAACCCCTCGGTGCGCGGCGTCACTGCACCGACGTTGTTGACGAGGATGTCCAGGCCGCCGAAGTCGGCGGCGTGCGCCACCAGCAGAGCGGGTGCCTACGCGGCCGACAGATCGATCCGCACCGAGCGCACCGCCCCCGCATCGACCAGCCGGTCCAGCTCCGCGGAGCCGCTGCGGGAACCGGCGATGACCCGCGCCCCCTCGGCGACGAGCCCCTGCACGATCGCCAGGCCGATCCCCTGGCTCGCGCCCGTCACCACGGCGACCTTCCCGTTCAACGTGAGATCCATGTCACATCCGATCTGGGTCGTGAGCACCGCTACGGCGGCACCGGGCACACCATATTCGCTGGCACCCGGAAAGCAAGTGCGGGTTACGTTCTGGGGGCGCGCACCGCATACCCTGAGAGGATGCCACGCACACGTCCGCCGTTCGGCCCGAGAACCAATCGAACGGCGAACGAACCCCGGCTGGGCCGGGACGTGTACGTCCTCGGCGTGATCGCCTTTTTTGTCATGGTGGGCTTCGGCGTGGTGGTGCCGGTGCTGCCGGTCTACGTGAAGAGCTTCGGGGTGGGCAACCTGGAGCTCGGCGCCGTCGTGTCGGCTTTCGCCCTGATGCGGTTTCTCGCCAGCCCGGTCTGCGGCAAGCTGATCGACTGGGCCGGGGAACGCAGCATCCTGGCCGTGGGCATCGGCATCGTCGCGGTGTCCAGCGGGCTGGTCGGCATCGCCGGCAGCTACCCGCAGCTGCTGCTGTTGCGCGGTGTGGGCGGCATCGGCTCGGCGATGTTCTCGGTCGCGGCGATGACGCTGCTGTTGCGCACCACGGCGCCGGGCATCCGCGGCCGTGCCGTGGGTTTCTACCAGGGCGGTTTCCTCATCGGCGGCATGGCCGGGCCCGCCCTCGGCGGCCTGCTCGCGACCATCTCGCTGACCGCGCCGTTCTTCTTCTACGCCGCGACCCTGGGCGTCGCGGGAGCGATCGGGCTGGTTCTGCTGCGCCCCGCCACCCGGCCCGGCCCGGGTGCCACGGGAGCGGCCGCGCCGCTGCTTCCGCTGCGGACGGTGCTGCGCGACCCCCGGTTCCGGGCGGCCTGCCTGGCCAACTTCGCGCAGGGCTGGTCGTCGTTCGGCGTGCGCGGTGCACTGGTGCCGGTGCTGGTCGTCGAGGTGCTCAAGGGCCCGAGCGCCTGGACCGGTATCGCCTTCGCCATCGCCGCCGTCGCGCAGGCGATCGCCCTGGCGCCGGCGGCCCGGTTCGTCGACACGGTGGGCCGGAAACCCGCGATCATCGGCGCGTTCCTGGTGGCGGCGGTCACCATCACGGCGATCCCGTTCGCCCCGAACATCTGGGTGCTCACCGCGCTGCTCTGCGTCTACGGTGTCGCCGCGGCGTTCATGGGCACCGCACCGGCGGCATCCGTGGGGGACGCGGCCGGAACCGCCGGCGGTCGCCCCGTGGCGATCTTCTCGATGTTCTCCGACTTCGGTGCCATCGTCGGCCCGCTCATCGCCGGTGTGCTGGCTGACTCGGTGTCGTACCCGGCCGCGTTCCTGCTCGGCGGCCTGCTCTTCGCCGCCACCTCGCTCTACGCACTGCGGATGCCCGGCGGCCTGCCCGCCGACCCCGACGCCGAGCCCGCCGACCCCGACCCCACCCCGCGTGCGTAACGCCTGCTGGATTTCTGCCGGAGCCGACGGAGCCCCGGAACTCCGGGGCCGGACAACCGGCCGGGCGAAAACTGCAGGAGGTTTGTGCGTATCCGGCGGGGTCGGCGGGTTCTACGGTGGGGGCATGGACTACCTGGAGGTCCCCGTTCCCGCCGACCTGGCTCCGGACGTGCGGCGCCTGTGGTACCTCGAGCAGCCCGCCGAGCAGCGCTACGAGCGCATCTTCCCGCAGCCGGCCCTGCACCTGATCCTCAATCTGTCCGGCCCGTACCGGCTGATCGACCGGCAGACCGGGGCGGAGCGGGTGCTGCGGGCCGGGTTCCTGTCCGGTCTGCAACCGCGGTACCTGATGTCTCAGAGCCCGCCGGCCATCCGCCACGTCGCCGCCGAGCTGGCCCCGTTCGCGGCCGCCCGGTTTATCGACCTGCCCGCGTCCGCGCTGACCGGCACCGTGCGGCACAGCCAGGGGCTGCTCGGCGACACCGATGCCCTGCGGCAGAACGCCCGGCGGGCCTCGGGCCCCGCCGCGGCGGTGGACCTGCTGATCGCACACCTGCGAGCGCACCGGCGGCCCGGCGCGGTGCCGCCGGCGGTGTTACGGGCCTGGGCGGGGATCCAGTCGAACCCGGATGCCCCGATGCCGGTGATCGCGGCGGCGGCCGGTCTCAGCCATCGGCACCTGATCGACGAGTTCCGCACCTGGTGCGGGGTGACCCCGAAGGCCTACGCCGACATCGTGCGGTTCCGCCAGTTCATCGAGGCGCTGCCGCTGCAGGGGCCGATGCCCAGTTGGGCCGACCTCGTGGCCCCGTCCGGGTACTACGACCAGCCGCATTTCATTCGCGTTTTCCGGGCCTTCACCGGCCTGTCGCCGAGCCGGTACCTCGACATCGTCGCCCGGTACGGGCCGGAATATGCCGCGTTCGTTCCGCTGGCCGACCTGGACGAGGTGCCGGAATTTTCTACAAGACGCCGCACGCCCTGATGGTTAGCGTGGTGGTGTCCCGGATGCGCCGGGGCCGAGCACCCAGGGAGCCATCATGGCCGTGTCCGTCAATTGGCTGGCGATCGCGCTGGCCGCGCTCTCGTCGTTCGTCATCGGCGGGCTCTGGTATTCACTGTTGTTCGCGAAGCCGTGGCAGCGCGCGGCCGGTGTGACCGACGAGCAACTGAAGACCGGCGCCGTGCGGGTGTTCCTCGGTGCGCTGATCCTGGCGATCGTGATGGCGGTCAGTCTGGCCGCGTTCATCGGCTCCAACGGGTTCGGCTTCGGCGTCTTCGCCGGATTCGCGACCGGTGCCACGTTCGTGGCCGCCGCGTTCGGGGTGAACTACCTGTTCGAGCGACGCAGTCTGGTGCTTTTTGCCATCAACGGGTCCTACAACGTGGTGTCGTTCACCGTGATGGGCGCCATCATCGGGGCGCTGCAGTGAGCCTCAGGCCCCGAGCTCCTTACGGCCGCTGAGCACGCCGCTGATCGTGGCGACGACGGCGAACACACCCGCGACGATCGGCTGCCCCAGGTCCCACCAGGCGAGGGCGGCGGCGCCGAATACGAAGATCTCCACGATGGCCTTGCCGAACGGGTCGAGTCTGAACACTGCCTTCGGTGACCGGAACAGCGCCCACACCAGGATCGCGAAGGCCGGTGCGAGGATCCCGACCAGAATGCCCGGCCACGGCAGAGGCCAGGCCAGGAAGCCCCAGAGCCCCAGGCTCACGAACGCGAACAGTTCGAGCAGGAAGCGCAGGATGTCGTTAGCGCCGATGGTGGGGGAGGAGGGAGTGGGATTCACCTCCCAATCCTACCGACCGGGTTACTTGAAGATGATGGTGCGCGCCCCGTCCAGCAGCACCCGGTTCTCGGCGAACCACTTCACCGCCTGGGTGAGGGTGCGGCTCTCCTCGTCCTGACCGATCGCGACGAGCTCGCCGGGGGTGCGGGAGTGGTCGACACGCACCACGTTCTGCTCGATGATCGGACCTTCATCTAGATCGCTCGTGACGAAGTGGGCGGTGGCGCCGATCAGTTTCACACCGCGAGCGTGCGCCTGCTTGTACGGGTTGGCACCCTTGAATCCGGGCAGGAACGAGTGGTGGATGTTGATCGCGCGGCCCTCGAGGTAGGCGCACAGTTCGGGGGAGAGGATCTGCATGTACCGGGCGAGCACCACCAGCTCGATGTCGTTCGCCTCCACGGCCTCGACTACGCGCGCCTCGAAGGCGGCCTTGCTCGCGGCATCCGTGATGGGCAGCGACTCGAACGGCACGCCGTAGAAGCCGACCAGGTCGCGCAGGGTGCCGTGGTTGCTGAGCACCAGGGGCACCTGCACGGCCAGCTGGCCACCGCGCTGGCGGAAGAGCAGGTCGTTCACGCAGTGCCCGGCCGTCGACGCGAGCACCAGGGTGCGCAGCGGCCGGCCCACGACATCAATGACGGAGACCATGGCGTATCGCTCGACGATCGGGCCCAGCGCGGCCTGCAACTCCGCGCGGTCGGCGGGGGACTCCACCTGCAGACGGATGAAGAACCGACCGGTGTCGGCGCTGGAGAACTGCTGGCTCTCGGTGATGTTGCCGCGGGCCTCGACGATGGCGCCGCTGACGGCGTGCACGATGCCGGGCTGGTCGGCGCAGACGAGCGTGATGACCAGGTGGTGATGGGGCGCGGACATCGAAGTGCTGGGGTTCATCGCACCAGATTACCCGGCCACGCGGCCCGCACCCGGCGGTTTCGGCGGCACAACCGCCGGATGTGGGGGCCGGGCGGGACGTAAACCGGCGCAACAAACCGGCAATCTGGTGGTTTTGCGACCGAAACTCGCGGATGCTGAGATAGCAGTGGGCAGGACGACTGCCGAGTACCCCGATCTGGAAGGCAGAACCACCCATGAGCGACGGAACCCTGCGGGCCACCGACACCCGGCCGACGACCATCACCGGAACCGTCATCCACGGTAACGCCTGGGGCCGGGTGATCGGTTTTCCCACCGCGAACATCGAGGTGCCGGACCTTCTCGCGCACTCCGGTATCTGGGCGGGAATCGTGCACGGCGACGCACTCCCGGCGGAAGGCGTTCTGGCCGCGATCTCCGTGGGCACCCGGCCCACCTACTACGGCGACGCCGGTCTGCCGCTGCTCGAGGCACACCTGCTGGACTTCGCCGGCGACCTCTACGACCAGAACCTCTCGGTGGAACTGCGCCTGTTCCTGCGCGCCGAAGTGGCATTCGTCGACACCCCGGCCCTGGTCGACCAGCTCGCCGTGGACGTGCAGAACACCCGCGACTGGTTCGCCGCCGAAGCCCACGCCGCCTGAGCCGGGCCCGTCGGCTCGCGATCGACCTCGACCGAGATTCACCGGGACGATGCACTGGAAACAACGGCCGGCTCCAGGGCAGGCCCCCGCCGCCACACGTGATCCCGCGGTGCGACGCACTGAACGAGAGGTGAGACGGGCGGCCGCCGTCGCCCAGGGACTGCGCGAGCTACGCAGCCGGTGCGGCCACGGAGCCCCGACACACCAGGCGCTCGCCGAATACAGCGGGCTGCCGATCGGCTGGTTGCGGTGGGCATACCCGTCACTCGAGGAGGTATCCGGCTAGGCTGGTCGTGGCCGGCGGAACTTCGCGTGGCCCCGGGCGCGCACGTCGGCGCGCACCGCTTGAAGATCCCCGTGCAGCCAGGCCGCGTCATCCGCCGGCGCTCGGGCAAGCGGATCGGAGTCTGTGAGCCACAGCACCCATGTCATTCACCGCGCCCATCTCCCTGCCCTCGACCGGCTTGCCCCGGCCAAACGATCACGCTCCCACCGGACCGTTCCCCTGGATCGGCCTGATCGCTCTCTCCGCCGCCGTGTTCCTCTCGGTCACCTCCGAAATGCTGCCCACAGGGCTGCTGCCGGAAATGAGCACCGACCTCGGCGTCAGCCAGGCCGACATCGGCCTGCTGGTGTCCTGGTTCGCCTTCACCGTGGTGATCACGAGCACCCCGCTGGCCCTGCTCACCAAGCGGATGCCCCGCCACGGCCTCATCGTGATGGTGCTCGTCGTCTTCGCGTTGAGCAACGTGCTCACCGCCTTCGCCCCGGACTACACCTTCGTGGTGATCTCCCGGGTGATCGGCGGGCTGGCGCACGGTCTGTTTTGGGGCGTCGTCGGGGCGTACTCCGCGCACTTGGTGCCCAAGGACCAGATCGCCCGCGCCGTGTCGATCACCATCGCCGGCGGCACGCTGGCCTTTGTGTTCGGGGTGCCGCTGGGCACGTTCGCCGGTCACCTGCTGGGCTGGCGGATGTCGTTCATCGTGCTGGCCGGGCTGATGCTGGTGGGCGCCGTGGTGATCTGGCGGTTCCTGCCCAAGGTGAACCACTACACGGCCAAGAGCACCGAGACCGTGACCACGGCCACCGGCACCATCACGATGGCCAAACTGCCCCGCGACCCCACCATCGGCCCGGTGGCGTTGGTCTGCGCGATCACCGCGCTCACCATGATCGGGCACTACACTTTCTACACCTACATCGCCCCGTTCCTCAGCGACACCCTCGGGGTCGGCAGCGACGCCGTCGCACCGCTGCTCTTCGCGTACGGCATCGCCGGGGCGCTCGGCCTCTTCATCAGCGGTGTGCTCTTCGGCAAACGCCCGCAGCTCGGCCTGGTGCTCGGCCTCGCCGTGACCGCGATCAGCGTGACGGTGCTCGCGTTGAGCACGGCCACCCTGCCGCTGGCCATCGGCGCGTTCCTGGTCTGGGGCCTGGCGTTCGGGTCGTTCCCGCCGCTCCTGCAGACCCGGTTGCTGCACACCGCCTCGGTCCGCATCCGCGACACCGCCAGCGCCGTGTACACCACGGCGTTCAACATCGGCATCGGCCTCGGCGCATTCGTGGGCGCCTACCTGCTGGACTCGCTGGGCCTGGGCACGGTGCCGTTCGTCTACGTGGGCATCATCCTGGTGGCGCTGACCCTGGTGCTGGCCAGCGACCTGATCATGCGGCGCCGTCGGGCCTGACCCGCGCTCGCCGCTACCTGTTGCCGAAGCGGACTTCTGCGTCCGGCGCACCGGACGCAGAAGTCCGCTCGGGGAACAGTTGAGCCCGGACGCCGGCCTCGGCTAGCGCTTGGTGGCCGGCAGCGGGGGTCGGGCGGCCGCGATCTCGAGGATCCGGCCGCGGCAGGCCAGCCAGCCGATGATGAGCCCCGGGATGATCACCGCGAGCGAGCTGATCGTGAGCGTGCCGACCGGCCAGTCGAAGGCCATCAGCACGAGCACCGCCGCGAGGAAGGCCAGGGTGAGGTAGCCGGTGAACGGGGCCCCGGGCATCCGGAAGACCGGCCGGGTGAGGATGCCGGCCTTGGCCCAGGCGTGCAGCCGCAGCTGGCAGAGCACGATCATGCCCCAGGCGCTGATGATGCCGATCGCGGCCATGTTCAGCACGATCTCGAACGCCTCGTCCGGCACGATCGCGTTCAGGGCCACCCCGAGCAGGGTGACCACGCCGGTGAGCAGGATGCCGCCGAACGGCACCCCGTTACGGCTCACCTTGTTGGCGAACTTCGGCGCCGACCCGGCCAGCGACATCGACCGCAGGATGCGCCCGGTGGAATACAGGCCGGCGTTCAGTGACGACAGCGCCGCGGTGAGGACGACGAGGTTCATGATCACGTCGACGCCCTCGACGCCGATCGAGCCGAAGAAGGTGACGAACGGGCTCACCCCGGCCTCATATGCCGTGTACGGCAACAACAGGGACAGCAGCAGGATCGAGCCGACGTAGAAGACCGCGATGCGGATGATGACGGTGTTGATCGCCTTCGGCATCACCTTCTCCGGGTGCTCGGTCTCACCGGCGGCGGTGCCGATCAGTTCGATCGAGGCGTAGGCGAAGACCACACCCTGCACCACAAGCACCGACGCGATCACCCCGTTGGGCAGCCAGCCGCCGTTGTCGGCGATGAGGGAGAAGCCCACCGTGGCGCCCTCGACCGGGGTGCCGAAGATGACCATCCAGGTGCCGACGATCAGGAACGCCACGATCGCGACGACCTTGATCAGCGCGAACCAGAACTCCAGCTCGCCGAACACCTTGACCGAGAGCAGGTTGAGGGAAAGCACCACGGCGAGGGCGATCAGCGCGAACAGCCACTGCGGCACGTCACCGAACGGGGCCCAGTAGGTGCCGAAGAAGTTCATGTACAGCGCCACCGCGGTCACATCCACGATCGCGGTCATCACCCAGTTGAGCCAGTACAGCCAGCCGGTCACGAACGCGGTCTTCTCGCCGAAGAACTCCCGTGCATACGACACGAACGAGCCGGAGGTGGGCCGGTGCAGCACCAGCTCACCGAGCGCCCTGAGAATGAGGAACGCAAAGAAACCACAGATGGCATAGACAAAAACCAGCGCAGGCCCTGCGCTGGCGAGCCGGCCGCCCGCGCCGAGGAACAGGCCGGTGCCGATGGCGCCGCCGATCGCGATCATCTGCACGTGCCGAGCCTTGAGGCCCTTGTGCAGCCCCTGATCCTCGTGAACGCTCAGCGCGTCATCGATGTGTTCGAACGGAGTTTCCTGATGCCCCGACCGGTGCGCCGAGTCGTTCGGTGCGGGGGTGTTCTCCGGCAGAGCAGGCCCGGTGGTGCGTGATGTCACGTGAAGCTTCCGTTCTGGGGGTTGCGGCAACACTAGTCGACGGCTAGGAAACGGTCAGGGTCTAAAGGCCCTCTCCTGTAGACTGAATCCCGACACTCTGACCGTAGAGACGACACTCTTTTATAGAGAGCCGGGAGGCCCCATGGCGACAATCCTCCTGGTCTTCCTGCTCGTTTCCGTTCTGACTCCCACGCTCACCCGATTGATCGGGCTGCGCGTTTTCTATGTAGTGGCCCTGCTGCCCGCCGCGGCGTTCGTCTACACGCTCACCCAGACCAGCACCGTCGTCGCCGGCGGCGCCGTCACGCAGAGCATGCCGTGGATTCCTCAGCTGGGCATCACCCTGAGCTTCCGGGTGGATGCCCTCGCCTGGCTGCTTGCCCTCGTCGTCACCGGCGTCGGCGCCCTGGTGCTGATCTACTGTGCCCGCTACTTCGACGCCGACGAACCCAGCCTCGGCCGCTTCGCCGCGCTGCTGCTGGCCTTCGCCGGCACCATGTACGGTCTCGTCACCGCGGACGACATCCTGGTGATGTTCATGTTCTGGGAGATCACCAGCGTGCTCTCCTACCTGTTGATCGGGCATTACACCACTAAGCGGGAGAGCCGCGGTGCGGCACTGCAGGCGCTGCTGGTGACCACCTTCGGCGGCCTGGTGATGCTCATCGGCGTGGTCATGATCTCCGTCGACGCGGGCACCACCTCCCTGGCGATCATCGTCGCCGAGCCCACCGGCACCCCGATCGCGATCTGTGCGGTGCTGCTGATCCTGGTCGGCGCGCTGTCCAAGTCCGCGCTGATCCCGTTCCACTTCTGGCTGCCGGCGGCCATGGCCGCGCCCACACCGGTGAGCGCGTACCTGCACGCCGCCGCCATGGTGAAGGCCGGCATCTACCTCACCGCCCGGTTCGCGCCGGGGTACGCCGAATCCCCGGGCTGGCTGCCGGTACTGGTGACCATCGGCGTGTGGACCATGCTCGTGGGCGCCTGGCGTTCCTTGCGCCAGCACGACATCAAACTGATGCTCGCCTACGGCACCGTCAGCCAGCTCGGTTTCCTCATGGTCGTCGTCGGTTTCGGCACCCGCGATTCGGCTCTGGCCGGGGTGGCGCTGCTGCTCGCACACGCCCTCTACAAAGCCACCCTGTTCCTCGTCGTCGGCATCATCGACCACCGGGCCGGCACCCGCGACTGGCGGAAGCTCTCCGGCATCGGACGCCGGGAACCCGTACTCGCGATCATCGCGCTCATCGCGGTCGCCTCGATGGCCGGCCTGCCGCCGCTGCTCGGCTTCGTCGCCAAGGAAGCCGTGTTCACGGCATTCCTGGAGGCCGGACTCGCCGGCGACGGCTGGGGCTGGATCGCCCTGGCCGGCACCGCCGTCGGCTCAGTGCTCACCGTCGCCTACAGCGCCAAATTCTTCTGGGGCGCGTTCGGCACCCGGCCGTCGATCAGCGACACCGCGCTGCACCACAGCCGGTGGGACTTCAACCTCGCCCCCGGCATCCTCACCATCGCCACCGTGCTGCTCGGCCCGCTCGTGTTCCTGATCGACCCGGTCCTGGCCGCGTACGCCGACACCATGCCGGGCGAAGGGGACTACCACCTGGCGCTCTGGCACGGTCTGGAGCCGGCATTGCTGCTCAGCGCCGTCGTGGTGCTGCTGGGCCTCGGCATCTTCGCGCAGCGCAAGCGGGTGGCCCGCTGGCAGGCCGCCGTGCCCGCCTGGGTGGATGCCGGCCACGGTTACGGTTACACGGTGCGCTTCGTCGACCGGGTCGCCGCCCGCACCACCCACGTCGCCCAGAAGGGCGGACTGCCGCAATACCTGACGACCATCCTCGTGGTGTTCGTGCTGGCCCTCGGTGCCGCCTCCTTCGTCAACCGCACCTGGCCGGACGCCGTCGTGCTCTGGGACTACCCGGCCCAGGTGATCATCGGCGTGGTCATGATCATCGCCGCCGTGATGGCCGCCAGGGTCGGCCAGCGGATGACCGCCGTGCTGTTAGCCGGTGTCACCGGTTACGGCATGGTCGCCCTGTTCGCCTTCCACGGCGCCCCCGACCTGGCGCTCACCCAGGCTCTGGTGGAATCCATCACCCTGGTCGTGTTCGTTCTCGTGCTGCGCCGGCTGCCCAGCCGGATCGCCCAGCACAACCGGCCGATGCACCGGCGTCGCCGGGCCGTCATCGGCGCCCTGGTCGGGATCACGATGGGCACCATCGCCATCATCTCCCTCGGTGCCCGCCAGGCGCAGAGCATCGCCGTCGAACTGCCCCGGCTCGCCGTCGAAGAGGGCCACGGCAAGAACATCGTCAACGTCATGCTCGTCGACATCCGCGCCTGGGACACCATGGGCGAGATCTCGGTGCTCATCGTCGTGGCGACCGGTGTGGCCAGCCTGCTCTTCGTCTCCGGCCGCAGCGCCGAGATGCCGCGCCTGCGGGAGTCCCGCAAACGCCGCGCACCGAAGAACCGCCGCCGCATCGTCGCGGACCCGCACGCCAGCTCCGCCGGTCACGCCGTCAGCCGCCAGTCCTGGCTGCTCGGCGGCCGCACCCAGTCCGCCGAGAACCGGTCGATCCTCATCGAGGTGCTGGTGCGGCTGCTGTTCCACCCCGCCATCGTCGTGTCGATCTACCTGCTCTTCGCCGGCCACAACCTGCCCGGCGGCGGTTTCGCCGGCGGTCTGCTCGCCGGCCTGGCCCTGGTGGCCCGGTACCTGGCCGGCGGCCGGTACGAACTCGGTGAAGCGGCCCCCATCGACCCGGGCAAAATCCTGGGCCTCGGTGTGGTCCTCGCCGTCGGCACCGCGGTCGCGTCCCTCTTCGTCACCGGCATCCCGCTCGAGTCGGCGTACTTCGAGGCCGACGTGCCCGTGCTCGGTCACCTCTCGTTCGGCACCTCGAGCATCTTCGACATCGGCGTGTACCTCGTGGTCATCGGCCTCACCCTGGACATCCTCCGCAGCCTCGGCAGCGAGATCGACCGGCAGAGCGAGCTGGATGAGCCCGGCGACGACGACCCCGAGAACCCGACCGTTCCGCCGATCGGTAACGCCTCCAGTGACGCCGGCGACGCCATCGGCTTCGACGCGTCGTCGGAGTGGGTGCCCGCAGAGGCGCCCGCCGCCGGCGAGGGCCCGCAGACTGCACCGATCGATACGCCCAGCGGCACAACCGACGACACCGAGACCAGCCCGGCGGGGGGACACCGATGAGCGCCTCCCTGACCCTCGTGGTGGTGATGGCCGTGATGTACGCCGCGGGCATCTACATCATGCTCGAACGCAGCCTCACCCGGGTGCTGATCGGGTTCCTGCTGGTGGGAAACGCCACCAACCTGCTGATCTTCATCATGAGCGGCCGGCCCGGCAGCTCACCCATCGTGACCGGCACCGCACTGGACGACACCATGGTCGACCCGGTCCCGCAGGTGCTGATGCTCACCGCCATCGTTATCAACTTCGGCATCACCGCCCTGCTGCTCGCGCTGATCTACCGGTCCTGGTGGCTGGCTCAGCTCGGCGACGAGGGCGACACCCTCACCGACGAGCACGCCGCCGAGACCAGCGAAGACTCCGAACTCACCTTCCGGTCCTCCACGGATGACGAGGCCGCCGTGCAGGCGTCGCTCGACGCCAGCGAGGACGGCAGCGACGACGACAGTTCCGGCCCCGACGCCACCGACCGCTCCGACGAGCGGTCATCCTCGACCACCGACCGGGAGGGCGGCAGCTGATGAACGTCCTTGTGCCCCTCGTCGTCGCCATCCCGCTGCTGGGCGCGGCGCTCGCGCTCGCGCTCGGCCGCCGGTCGCGCTACCAGGTGATGGTCAGCGTGCTCTCCCTCACCGCCATCGTCGTGATCAGCGCCATCCTGCTGGTGCTCGTCGACCAGCACGGCCCCGCCGTGGTGCACGTGGGCGACTGGCAGGCGCCGTGGGGCATCGTGCTCGTCGTCGACCGGTTGTCGGCGATCATGCTCATCGTCTCGGCACTGATGCTGCTCGGCGTTCTGCTCTTCGCCGTCGGCCAGGGCATCGTCGAAGGTGACCGGGAAACCCCGGTCTCGATCTTCCACCCCACCTACCTGGTCCTGTCCGCCGGACTGTTCAACGCGTTCATCGCCGGTGACCTGTTCAACATGTACGTGGGCTTCGAGATGCTGCTCTCGGCCAGCTACGTGCTGCTGACCCTCGGCGGTACCGGCGCACGCATCCGCGCCGGCGTCACGTACATCGTCGTCAGCCTGGTCTCCTCGATCCTGTTCCTGTCCGCGATCGCGCTCATCTACGGTGCCACCGGCACCGTCACGCTGGCCCTGCTGGCCGAGCGGATCCCGGCCCTGCCCGGCGACGTGCAGCTGATCCTGGGGCTGATGCTGCTCATCGCGTTCAGCGTCAAGGCGGCGGTGTTCCCACTGTCGTTCTGGCTGCCGGACTCCTACCCGACCGCGCCCGCCCCGGTCACGGCGGTGTTCGCCGGGTTGCTCACCAAGGTGGGCGTCTACGCGATCCTGCGCACCCAGACGCTGCTCTTCCCCGACAATCAGCTGCAGGTGCCGCTGATGATCGTGGCCCTGCTCACCATGGTGATCGGCATCCTCGGTGCGCTGGCCCAGGCGGACATCAAACGTCTGCTCTCATTCACCCTGGTCAGCCACATCGGTTACATGATCTTCGGCATCGCGATCGGCACCGAGGCGGCGATCGCGGCGACGATCTACTACGTGGTGCACCACATCATGATCCAGACCACGCTGTTCCTCTGCGCGGGTCTGATCGAGCGGATCGGCGGCACCACGTCACTGGCCCGGCTCGGTGGGATGCTCAAGGCCGCTCCGTTCGTCGCCATCCTGTTCTTCATCGGTGCGCTCAACCTCGGCGGCATCCCGCCGTTCTCCGGGTTCCTCGGCAAGGTCGCCCTGTTCGACGCCGGCGTGCAGGTGGGCGGTGGCCTGAACTACCTGCTGCTCGCCGGCGGCGCGGCCACGTCGCTGCTCACCCTGTACGCGCTGGCCCGGGCCTGGAACATGGCGTTCTGGCGGCCGCGGCGTGACGTGGAGAACTACGACTCCGCGATGCTCAACGCCCTGCAGGACGACCCGCACGACGAGGGCACCGTCACCACCAAGACCACCTCGCCCCTGATGACCACGGCCACCGCGACCATGCTGGTGCTCACCGTGAGCCTGACGATTTTCGCCGGCCCGGCGTTCGATCTGGCTGCCCGCGCCGCCGCGAACATCGAGGAGCCGTCCATCTACATCGACGCCGTCTTCCCCGGGGGCACCCCGTGAGCCCGATGAAGGAACGCATCGGTGCTGCCGTGAACCAGCTGCCGCTGTTTCTGGGCCTGGTGCTGCTCTGGGCGCTGCTGTGGGGCAAGTTCTCCGTCCTGAACCTTATCACCGGTGCGGTCTTCGCCGCGATCGTGTCGGTGGTGTTCTACCTACCCGCCGTGCAGCTCAGCGGCCGGGTCAACCTGTGGCGCTCGCTCTGGCTGTTCGTGAAACTGCTCTGGGACATCGGCCGGGCGTCGGTCAACGTGGCGTGGCTGGCCCTCGGCCCCAATTACACGGCGACCAACGCGATCCTGGCGGTGCACCTGCGCACCCGCAGCGACCTCATCCTCACCTGGACGGCCGTGGCCACGTCCATCGTTCCCGGATCGATCGTCGTCGACATCGAACGGGTCGATTCCACTCTGTACCTGCACGTGATCAACATGCACGACTCGTCCGAGACCGACAAATTCCGCGCATCCGTGCTCGCGACCGAACGGCGGATCGTGATGGCGTTCGGCTCGCGTGAAGACGTCGAACGTGTCGGCCGGGTGCAGCACGAAGAGGAACGTCTCGGCACAACACCCGGCGAACCGCCCGAATTCACGACCGGAGGCCAGTCATGAGTCCCATGGACATCGTCGCGATCGTCGCCGGACTCATGTTCGGCGCCGGCGCCCTTGCGGCCGTCTATCGCATCATCCGCGGGCCCAGCGTGCTCGACCGGGTGATCGCCTCCGACGTGCTCGTGGCCACCATCATCTGCGCCGTCGGCGCCGAGATGGCGTTCAACCGGCACACCGACAACCTGCCGGTGCTGCTCGTGCTGGCCCTGTTCGCGGTGCTCGGTTCGCTCAGCGTCGCCCGCTTCCTGCCCGGACGGGACCGCGCATGAGCGCCCCGTGGAGCGACGTGGTCACCGCCGTGCTGGTGCTGCTCGCCGCGCTGATGTGCCTGGCCGCCGGGATCGGCCTGCTCAGGTTCCCCGACGTGCTCACCCGGCTGCACTCCGCCACCAAGCCGCAGATTCTCGGCCTGATGGCGGTCACCCTCGACATCGCCGTCACCAACTTCAGTGTCGGCACCGTCACCCTGGTCGTCGCGATCGTGCTGTTCCAGGCGCTCACCGCGCCCATGGCCGCGCACCTCGTGGCCCGCGCCGCGTATGTCACCGACCACCTGCGCCCCGATTTGTTGATCCTCGACGAGCTCCGCGACGCACGCGGCTGATAGTATTGCCGGGTCGCGACTGGCGTAGCACGAAAGATGGGTCACCATCGGGGAGCGACTGACACGGTTAGTGACCGCACGCCTGGGCCACGACACATCCATCGATAGTCTCAAGGAGTTCCCCGTGTCCGACACTGTGTTGACTAATTCTGTAGCGTCCACCTTCAACGATTCCCTCGAGGTCGTCGACCCCGAGATCGCCGCGATCCTCGAGCAGGAGCTCGGTCGCCAGCGCGACTACCTCGAGATGATCGCCAGCGAGAACTTCGTGCCCCGCGCCATCCTGCAGTCGCAGGGTTCGGTTCTCACCAACAAGTACGCCGAGGGCTACCCCGGCCGCCGCTACTACGGCGGCTGCGAGTACGTCGACGTGGCCGAGCAGCTCGCCATCGACCGCGCCAAGAGCCTCTTCGGCGCCGAGTACGCGAATGTGCAGCCGCACTCCGGTGCCACCGCCAACGCGGCCGTGCTCTCCGCCATCGCCACCCCCGGTGACACCATCCTGGGCCTGGAGCTGGCTCACGGCGGCCACCTCACCCACGGCATGAAGCTCAACTTCTCCGGCAAGCTCTACAACCCGGTCGCCTACGGTGTCGACCCGGAGACCTTCCGCGTGGACATGGACGTGGTGCGAGACAAGGCCCTCGAGCACAAGCCGCAGGTCATCATCGCCGGCTGGTCGGCGTACCCCCGCCAGCTTGACTTCGCCGCGTTCCGCGCCATCGCCGACGAGGTGGGCGCCAAGCTCTGGGTGGACATGGCCCACTTCGCCGGCCTCGTCGCCGCCGGCCTGCACCCGTCACCGGTGCCCTACGCCGACGTCGTCTCCAGCACCGTGCACAAGACCCTCGCGGGCCCCCGCTCGGGCTTCATCCTCTCCCGCGACATGCAGCTGGCGAAGAAGCTCAACTCCAACGTGTTCCCCGGCCAGCAGGGCGGCCCGCTGATGCACGTGATCGCCGCCAAGGCCACCGCGTTCAAGCTCGCGGCGACCCCTGAGTTCAAGGAACGCCAGGAGCGTACCCTCCGCGGCGCCCGGATCCTCGCCGACCGTCTCACCGCCGACGACTCGCGTGCCGCGGGCATCGACGTGCTCACCGGCGGCACCGACGTGCACCTGGTGCTTGCCGACCTCCGCAACTCGGAGATCAACGGCCAGCAGGCCGAGGACGCGCTGCACGAGGTGGGCATCACCGTCAACCGCAACTCGGTGCCGTTCGACCCGCGCCCGCCGATGGTCACCTCCGGCCTCCGCATCGGCACGCCCGCCCTGGCCACCCGCGGTTTCGGCGACGCCGAGTTCACCGTGGTCTCCGACGTCATCGCCGAGGCGCTCAAGCCCGGCGCCGACATCCAGGGCCTCCGCGCCCGCGTGAAGGGCCTCACCGACGCGTTCCCGCTGTACCCCGGCCTCTCCCAGTAGGCCCCACCGGGCGGCGACGGATGCGCTCACCCGCGTGAGCGCATCCGTCACCGCCGGCACCCGGCATCATGCCGCCGACCCGTGGGGCCCGGTGGGCGTGGCCAGATTGGCGCGCAACCCCAGGCTGGGGTGTGTGCGCAGCATCACCGACAGATCGGATTTCGCATGACCGCACTCACCCTCGACGGCGTCGCCACCGCGACCCAGGTCAAGCTCGAACTCACCGAACGCGTACGCGCGCGGGCCGCGCAGGGGATCGTGCCGGGGCTCGGCACCCTGCTCGTCGGCGACGACCCGGGTTCGCGCTCCTACGTGGCCGGCAAACACCGCGACTGCGCAGAGGTGGGCATCGAGTCCATCCGCATCGACCTGCCCGGCTCCGCCACCAGCGCGGATGTGCGCGCCGCGATCGCGGACCTCAACGCTGCCCGGGAAGTCACCGGGTACATCATCCAGCTGCCGCTGCCCGTCGGCCACAACGAGAACGCCATGCTCGAGTTGATGGACCCGGCCAAGGACGCCGACGGCCTGCACCCCACCAACCTGGGACGCCTGGTGCTCGGCATCGAGGGCGAGCTCAGCTCACCGCTGCCCTGCACCCCGGCCGGCATCGTGGAGCTGCTGCGCCGCTACGACGTGCCGATCGCGGGCAAGAACGTCGTGGTCATCGGCCGCGGTCTCACCGTGGGTCGCCCGCTGGGCCTGCTGTTCACCCGCAAGGGCCTGGACGCCACCGTCACCCTCACCCACTCCCGCACTGTCGACCTGGCCGCCGAGGTGCGCCGCGCCGACATCGTCGTGGCCGCCGTGGGCCAGCCGCACCTGGTGCAGGCCGACTGGATCAAGCCCGGCGCCGCGGTGCTCGACGTGGGCATCACCCGGGTGGAGAACCCGGAGACCGGGAAGGGCATCCTCACCGGAGACGTGCACCCCGACGTCGCCTCGGTGGCCGGCTACCTCTCGCCGAACCCCCGCGGCGTGGGCCCGATGACCCGCGCGATGCTGCTCGCGAACGTGGTCAAGGCCTCCGAGCGCCTCCTCAAGCCCTAGCCCCTCCCCGCGAGCCGTGAGCTAAGCCCCAGAATCCCGAGGATTCTGGGGCTTTTCTCTCAGTTCGCGAGGCGGTGCAGGGCCGTGTGGGCCAGGTAGGACTGGGCGTTGTGGCGGATGGCCTCGATCTCGTCGGGCGTAAGGGCGCGACGTACCTTGGCGGGCACGCCGGCCACCAGCGAGCCCGGCGGCACTATGGTTCCCTCGAGCACCACGGCGCCGGCCGCCACGAGCGAGCCGGCGCCGATCACGGCACCGTTCAGCACCGTCGCGGCCATGCCGATCAGGGCGCCGTCCTCCACCGTGCAGCCGTGCAGCACCGCGCCATGACCCACCGAGACGTCGCGGCCCACGGTCAGCGCGAAGCCGCCGTCGACGTGACAGGACACGTTGTCCTGCAGGTTGGAGCCGGCGCCGATGCGGATGGGTTCGGCCTCGGCGCGGAGCACCGCGTTGTACCAGACGCTGGCGTGCTCGGCCAGGCTCACGTTGCCCACCAGTACGGCGCCGGCGGCGACGAACGCACTCTCGGCCACGTGCGGCCCCGGGCGGTCGGGCAGAGTGATGAGGCGGGCGGCGCTGTCGGCGGTCATGGCACCACCCTAGTTGCGCGAGCCGTGAGCTAAGCCCCGAAAATCCTGGATTCTCGGTGCTTAGCTCACGGTTCGCGGGCTCTAGGATTCAGGGATGGTGAACACCGCGCATCCCGCCGTCGACCGAGTGCGCCTCGCGCTCAACGCGCAGGGCCTCGATCCGGAGATCCGCTGGTTCGACGATGCCGCCACAACCGCGGTTGCCGCGGCCGCGGAGCTCGGCATCGAGGTGGGCGCCATCGCGAACTCGCTGGTCTTCACCCTCGACGGCGCACCGCTGCTGGTCCTGACCTCCGGCGCGCACCGGGTGGACACGGCCTGGCTGGGGGAGCGGCTCGGCGGCACCATCGGGCGCGCGTCGAAAGACCTCGTGAAGGAGGCCACCGGGCAGGTGATCGGCGGGGTCGCGCCCGTCGGCCATCCGTCGCCGATTCGTACCCTGGTGGACGAAGACCTCGCCGCCTACCCCGTGGTCTGGGCCGCGGCCGGGCACGCGCACACGGTGTTCCCCACCACCTTCACCGAGCTGCTGCGCCTCACCGGCGGCGACGCGACCCCGGTCGTTTCGCCCGCCTAGTCTCCGGGGCTCGCCGACGGCCGTGCAGATGTTGCCTAGTCGTGGGAGTCGCGCTCCTGGTCGTTGTCGTTCGATGTCGGTTGTCCCGCCGACGTCGGGTGCCTGCGCGCGGCGAGGTCGGCCATCCGTCGCTCCATGCTCTCGATGCCCTCTCGTTCTCGCGGCGTCATCCTCGCCACCTCCCTGGCCCACGATTGCTCGCGCCGTTCGCGCTTGAGCTCCTGGCGCGCCCTGAACAGCGTGCTGCGGAGATCTCTCCGCATGCTGCTGGAGTCGTGGTTCCGCAGGACCACGTAGGCGACGTACCCTCCAAGGGCGTCGACCAGGTCGAGCTGCACCCGTCGCAGCAGCAGGTCGGGCGCAAGGTACGGCGGAGTGATGAACCCCACCAGGGCGACGAGGAGCACCTCGGCCTCGAGTGCACGGCAGGCCGCGCCCGTCGGAGCGAATTCCTGCTCGGCGGCGAGGATGGTGCGTTCGTCATCTGTGAGGTATCGGTCGGCCTCGGTCTCGAGGAACGCACGCAGTTCGTTTTCAACCCGTACAGCGCGCCTGTGTTTGATGCCGGTGATGGGACCGGCGGCCTCGCCACAGACTGTCGAGAGTACTTCGTCGATGTTCGGTAGTCGCTTCTCCATGCGCACAGTGTCTGCCGCACCACCGACATCCGGGACCTGGCGACACTCGTTCGCAAACATCCCGCCTTCGTTGTCGCAACGAAGGCGGGAAGTTTGCACACCAACGCGGAAGCTGTCGCGGCGGGGCCGGTCCTAGGAGAGGCGGGCGGCCCCGGCCGCGGCGCGCACCACGAACATGTCCGGTGCGGTGAAACCGGCGGCCGCGAAGGCATCGGCCACGGCCTGCTGTACAGCGGGGATCAGCGCGTGCGGGGTGAGCGCGATCGCCGAGCCGCCGAAGCCGCCGCCGGTCATCCGGGCGCCGAGGGCGCCGGCCGCACGGGCAGCCTCCACGGCGAGGTCGAGCTCGGCGACCGAGATCTCGAAGTCGTCCCGCATCGAGGTGTGCGAGGCATCGAGAAGGGAGCCGATGGCGGACGGGCCCTGCTCGCGCAGCACCCGCACGGTGTCGAGCACCCGCTGGTTCTCGGTGAGGATGTGCCGCACCCGGCGGAAGGTCTCCTCGTCGAGCGTGTCGGCGGCGCGGGACAGGTCGTCCACGGTGAGGTCGCGCAGCGACCCGACCCCCATCAGGGCGGCGCCCTTCTCGCAGGAGGCGCGGCGGTCGGCGTATCCGCCGGTGGCGTGCGCGTGGCTCACCTTGGTGTCAATCACGAGCAGCTCGAGGCCGGCGTCATCGAAGCCGAGCGGGATGACCTCGGACTCGAAGCTGCGGCAGTCCAGGAACACCGCTGCATCGGTCTGGCCGAGCAGCGATGCCGATTGGTCGAGGATGCCCGTCGGGGCGCCGACGACCCGGTTCTCGGCCAGCTGACCCACCCGCACGAGCACCTGCTTCTCGAAGCCCAGGTTCCAGACCTCGTTCAGGGCCACCGCGGTGGCGCACTCGATCGCGGCGGAGGAGGACAGCCCGGCGCCGATCGGCACGTCGGAGTCGATGTAGATGTCGAAACCGGTCACGGCCGACAGGTCCGCGCCCTTGTCGCCGAGGGCCCAGGCCACGCCGAGCGGATACGCCGACCAGCCCGACACGGCCTCGGGGGTGAGGTCGTCGAGGGAGATCTGCACGATCTCGTCGGTGAAGGAACTGGCGACCCGCAGCATCCGGTCTTCGCGCACCGCGAGGGCCACGACCGCGCGACGGTTGATGGCGAACGGGAACACGAAGCCGTCGTTGTAGTCGGTGTGCTCGCCGATCAGGTTGACGCGGCCGGGGCCGAACCACAGGCCGAGCGGCTCGCGGTCGAACCGGTCGCGGAAGCCGCTCGTGGTGTTCTGGGTCTGGTCGGTCACGAGGAGGCCTTTCCGGTGGTGCTGGTGATGTCCGCGGCCGCGTCGGCGGCGTCGGAGCGTGCGAGTGCGGCGCGGATGTTGTCGGCCGCCTGTTCGGGGGTGACGTCGCCGATCCAGGCGCCCATGGCGGCCTCCGATCCGGCGAGGTACTTGAGTTTGTCCTCGGCCCGCCGCGGGCTGGTGAGCTGCAGCATCAGCCGGATCTCGTCGCGGTGCACGTTCACCGGCGCCTGGTGCCAGGCGGCGATGTACGGCGTCTCCGTCGTGTACAGGTGGTCGATGCCGCGGAGCAGTCGGCGGTACAGCACCGCGAGCTCGTCGCGTTCGGCCAGGGTGGTGCCGGCGAAGTCGGCCACGTGACGGTGCGGCAGCATGTGCACCTCGACGGGCCAGCGGGCCGCGAACGGCACGAACGCGGTCCAGTGCTCACCCTGCAGCACGATCCGGTCGCCGGCCTGCTCGCTGGCGAGGATGTCGGCGAACAGGGTGGGTCCGTAGCTCTCGATCGAGTCGATCAGCCGCTGCGTGCGGGGGGTGACGTACGGGTAGGAGTAGATCTGCCCGTGCGGGTGGTGCAGGGTGACGCCGATGGCCTCACCGCGGTTCTCGAACGGGAACACCTGCTCGATGCCGGGCATCTGGGACAGCGCGTGGGTGCGTTCGGCCCAGGCCTCGATCACGGTGCGGGCGCGGGTGACCGAGAGGCTTCCGAACGAGCCCTCGGTGGCGGGGCTGAAGCAGACGACCTCGCACCGGCCGACCGAGGTGCGGATGCGCCCCAGCCCGATCGTGCGCAGGTCGTCGAGGCCGGCGGGCGCGTCGGGGTCCTCGAGCAACGGCCCGAACGAGGGCGACTTGTTCTCGAACACGGCCACGTCGTAGTTGCTGGGCACCTCGGACGGGTTCTCCGGCGTGGACGGCGCCAGCGGGTCGAGGTGCGCCGGCGGCAGGAACACCCGGTTCTGGCGGGCGGCGGCGATGGACACCCATTCGCCGCTGAGCGGATCCTGGCGCATCCGCGCGTTCGCGGGGCGGGGCGCGAGGTCCCGCAGGTCGGGGGCCCGGTCCGGCGCCAGGGTGGTGTCCGGGTCGTCGAAATAGATGAGGTCGCGGCCGTCGGCCAGGATGTGCGCCTGGCGTGTGATTCCGGCGTCGGCGACGAAGTCTGGGGTGCTGGTAGTCATGATGGGATCAACGCTAGCCGATTTACGAATACGAAACCAGTGCTTACGTATTGAAAAGCTAGACAAACTAAGTGAAGATCGGGGTATGGCCTCTGCGGAACATCCGACCGACCGGGACGCGCTGCCCGCGCACCAGCGTCGGGAACAGATCCAACGACTCGTCGACGAACGCGGATTCGTGCGGGTGAGCGAACTCAGCGACACCTTCGGCGTCTCCGGTGTCACCGCCCGCGCCGACCTGGACCAGCTGGAGAGCGCGGGCTCACTCACCCGGATCCACGGCGGCGCGGTGCCGGTGGGCCCCGCCCCGGTCGGCCGCCCGGACCGGGAATTCTCCTTCGAAGAGGCCCTGGTCTCCTCGGTGATCCCCAAGCAGCAGATCGGCGAGCTCGCGGCCTCGCTCGTGAGCAGCGGCCAGAGCGTCATCCTCGACGTCGGCACCACCACTCTGGCCATCGCCCGGGCGCTGGTGGCCCGCACCGACCTCACCGACGTCGTCGTCATCACGAACGGCCTGAGCATCGCCCTCGCCCTCGAGTCGGCGATCCCGCGTTTCACCGTCATCGTCACCGGCGGCTCCCTCCGACCCCTGCAGCACTCGCTCGTCGACCCGCTCTCGGCGACCGTGCTCAGCCAGGTGCACGCCGACCTCGCCTTCATCGGTTGCAACGGTGTCGACGCCGACGGCGGCGTCACCAACATCAACCTGCCCGAAGCCGGCGTGAAGACCCTCATGCTCGCCGCCGCGGCGCGCGCGATCATCGTGGCCGACGGTGCCAAACTGGGCCACGTGCACCTGGGCCGGATCGGCCCGCTCGCCGCCTTCGACACCCTGGTGACGGATGCGGCGGCCGACCCGGCCACCCTCGCCCCGCTCCGGGACGCGGGCCTTGCCGTGCTCCAGCCATCCTGACGCCGCTCCACCCCACGATCGCGAAAGGCCGCCATGTCGCTACCCGCTGCCACCGGAACCCAGTACAGACTCACCGCCGACACCCCGCAGGGCCCGGCCACCGCCACGATCACCGAGGTCGCCGCGGGATTGCGTGAATATGCGTTGAACGGCATAGACCTGGTGGAGGGCTTCGCCGCGGAGTCGGTGCCGCCGCTGGGCGCCGGCATCGTGCTGATGCCCTGGCCCAATCGCATCCGAGACGCCATCTGGACCCATGACGGTGTGCGGCACCTGCTCGCCGTCACCGAACCGGCCCGCATGAACGCCATCCACGGTCTGCTCACCGCCACCGCCTATCGGCTGGTGGAACGAAGCGCCGCGGCGGTCACCCTCGCGGCCACCGTGTTCCCGCAGGCCGGCTACCCGCACCAGCTGCACACCACGGTCACCTACGCGCTCACCGCCGAGGGCCTCGGCGTCACCCACACGGTGCGCAACGTCGGCGGTGCGGATGCACCGGTGGCCGTGGGCACGCATCCCTACCTGAAGATCGGCGATGTGCCCACCGCTGACCTGGTGCTGCGCCTGGCCGCCGGCACTCACATCGATGTGGACCACCGGCTCAACCCGGTTGGCGAAACCAGCGTGGCCGGCACCCGCTTCGACCTGCGTGCCGGCGTGCGGGTCGGCGACCTGCACCTCGACGACGGGTTCGGTCAGGTGACGGTGCAGGGCGGCCGCGGCGAACACTCCCTGACCGCACCGGACGGTCGCCGGGTCACGCTGTGGGGCGATCAGAACATGGCCTACGTGCAGGCGTTCACACCGCGGAATTTCCCGGTGCGCACCGGCGACACGACCCGGCTGGGACTGGCGGTCGCGATCGAACCGATGACGGCGCCCGCGGATGCGTTCAACTCCGGTGCGGGCCTCACCTGGCTGGCCCCCGGCGAGGACTGGACGGTTCGCTGGGGAATCGCCCCGTCGGGTTTCGCCGACTGAGCCACCCGGCCTAGGGTGGCGGGAGCGCATCCACCGCGCTCCCGGACCGACGAGGAACGACCAGACCCATGGCAGCACCGTCCCTGACCACCAGCCCGCCCCCTGCCGGTGCCCGGGCGCCCCTCAGCCCCGCGGACCAGGCGCGCCGGATCGCGCTCGTGGGCATGAAGCGGCTGGCGTTGGGTCTCCTGGTGGCGATGGCCGTGATCTTCGCCGTGTCTTTCGCCCTTGAGGACCGTTACCCCTGGCTGGAATATGTGCGCGCGGCCGCCGAGGGCGGCATGGTGGGCGCGATCGCCGACTGGTTCGCCGTGACCGCGCTGTTCCGCTACCCGCTCGGGTTACGCATCCCGCACACCAACATCATCGCGAACCGCAAGGACGAGATCGGCGCGAGCCTGGGCGAGTTCGTAGAGTCGAACTTCCTCTCCGACTCCGTCGTGCGCGGCAAACTCGAGTCCATCGGCATCTCCAGCCGTCTCGGCGCCTGGCTGACCCAGCCCGCGAACGCCCAACGGCTCACCGATGAGCTCTCCCACGCCGGTGTCGGGCTCCTCGACCTGCTCAGCGACGACGACATCAAGGACCTGCTCGAGGGTGTCGCCCGGGAGCACCTGCTCGAGCCGACATGGGGCCCGAGCCTGGGCAGGTTGGGCGCGACCCTGGTCGATTCCGGTCGGCACCACGCGGCCGTCGACCTGCTGCTGGACAAGGCCCAGAGCTGGCTGGAAACCCACCCCGAGGCGTTCGGCCAGTCGGTCTCCACCCGGCTGCCCCGGTGGCTGCCCGGCTTCGTGGGCGAAATGGTCGACGACAAGGCCTACCGGGAGGTGCTCGCCTTCGTATCGACCGTGCAGGTCACACCGGATCATCCGCTGCGGGAGGCCATCGACCACTACCTCGCCGAGGTGATGAGCGACCTGCAGTACGACGCTGCCATGATCGAGCGTGTCGAGATCCTCAAGGGCGAGCTGGTCGACAACGCCAAGCTGCGCGAATTCGCCGGCGACGCCTGGGAATCGATCAAGGGATCGCTCGGCACCGCCCTGGCGGACCCCGGCAGCGCTCTGCGCACCGGCATCACCTCGACGGTGCTCGACGTCGGCGCCCGGCTGGCCGGCGACAAACACCTGGGCGCGCGCATCGACCAGTGGCTGGCGGATGCCGCCGGTTACATGCTGCAAAAGTACCGGCACGAGATCGCCGGCGTGATCACCGAGACCGTGGAGCGCTGGGACCCGGCCGAGACGACCGAGAAAATCGAACTGCAGGTGGGCAAGGACCTGCAGTTCATCCGCATCAACGGCACCGTCGTCGGCGCGCTCGCCGGGCTGTTGATCTTCGCCCTCGCGCAGGGCGCCCTCGTGTTGTTCGGCATCTGATCGGCGCGGCGAAACGGTCGCACCTGGAAGCCGCCCGGTTGCGGACACCCCGATGAGCCATACTTAAAGTGTGGTCAATGATGGTTCGCACGACTCAGAGGATGCCGTCGGCCGCGCCGCCGTGCCGTCCACCGAGCGCATCGTCGACGAGGGCATGCTCATCGCCGTCTCCGCGGTGCGGATGGCGCTGAAGAACCACATCATCGTGGGCGCTCTGCGGGAGCACACCGTCTACGCCGACGCCGATTACACCGCCATGGCCCGCCGTGAACTGCACGAGGTGGCCCGGCAGAACGACGAGGACTCCACCCGGGTGGAACGGCTCGGCTCGCACCTGTCCCGCACCAGCAAGTCCGGCAAGGGCCGCGAGGTCGAGAACAAACGCCGCGATGTCATCCGTCTCGGCCGCCGGCGCACCCTGCACGATCACGTCGCCGAACGCCTGCGCGCTTTCGCCGCCGACGACGAACGGGTGGCCGAGATCGTGGAGAAGGCCCGCGCCGACGCCCTGCAGGAGATCAACGAGGCGCTCGCCACCCGGCTCCTGGCGCAGCGGATCGATCCGCACCAGCCCGGCTACGAGGCCGCGCGCGCCGAGCGGATGCGCGCCGTCGGAGCGATCGACCTGGCCGCCCTCGCCAAGCGGAGCCGGAAGGGGCGCTGACCCGCGGGGCGACAACATCCGGCACCGCACCGGCGCCGCCGTTCGCTACGCTCGAAGGGTGGATACCCAGGCAATACAGACGTTTCTTGATGACAGCGATTTTTCCGGAGTGGTTCTGGTGCGTGACGGCGACCGCACCATCTTCGAGGCGGCCAGGGGCTTCGCCACCCCGCGCTGGCAGGTGCCCAACACTCTGGACACCCGGTTCGACACCGCGTCGATCACCAAGCTCTTCACCAGCGTCGCGGTCCTCCAGCAGGTGGATGCCGGCCGGCTCGATCTCGAGGCCTCGATCCACGACTACGTCGACCTCGGCGGCAGCGCCATCGGCACCGATGTCACCCTGTTGCACCTGCTCACCCACACGAGCGGCATCGCCGACGACGTGGACGAGGAAGCCGGCGAGGACTACAACGAATTCTGGGCCGCAACGCCCAGCTACTCCCTGATCGAGACGATCGACTTCCTGCCGTTGTTCGCCGACAAGCCGCGTCTGGCCGCTCCCGGCGTGCAGGTCGAAGACTGCAACGTCGGCTACATCCTCGCCGGCCTCGCCGTCGAGAGGGCCTCAGGGCTCAGCTACCGCGACTACGTGCGCGAGGAGGTCTTCGCCCGCTCCGGCATGACCGACTCCGGGTTCTTCGACCGTCGCGACGCCGTGGAGCGGGTCGCCGAGGGCTGGGACCGCCGCGAGGACGGCAGCTGGATCTCCAACATCTACAGCTCCCCGGCGATCGGTTCGCCCGACAGCGGCGCTCACACCACGGCCGGCGACCTGATGAACTTCCTCAACGCCGTGCGCGGCGGGCACCTGCTCTCCAAGGAGTACACCGACGAGTTCTTCACCCCGCAGGTGGAGTACGACGAGGACGTGAAGTACGGCTTCGGCCTCGAGTTCGACCTCGACGACAACGGCACGGTGCGCTCGTACTACAAGGACGGCGTCAATGCCGGCGCGAGCGGCATCCTGCGGCACTACCCGAAGTCGGGCCTGGACGTGGTGGTGCTCAGCAACGCCGAAGAGGGCGCCTGGGACCTCGTCGTGGAGATCGACGCCCAGTTCTGACCCTCGGTCGGCGGCGGATCTGGGTGCGCGGGTACCGCGCCGCTGCGCGGGTGGCGCGCCGCTCGCGAAGCGGCGCCTGACCCGCGTTTCTCGAAGCGCGGGTCAGGCGCCAGTACAGGTCGCGTGCCAGGTGCGCGGACTACGCGTGCTCTCCCGCCGTCGGGAGAGGGCAACGCAGCTGGGTGCGTTCGCCGCTGCGGTCGATGTCGTGCTCGGTCATCGGCGCCCCGCAGAGCGGGCAGCGGGGCACCGGGCGCTCGGCCACGGGAACCTCGTCGTCGTAGGGACCGAGCGGCGGCGGGCCGAGGAACGGCAGCAACCGTGAATTCAGCCAGCCGCCGAAGCCGGCCTCTTTCAGGGTTGGTTTGCGTTTTTTCGCCGTCATACTAGTTAGTGTACTAACTAAATGCGGTAATTGGTTAGGGTACTAAGTACCGGGATAGGAACCCGCGCTTTTTTTCGAGGAGTTGAGATGACCGAACCGAACGTGCTCGCGCTGGAGAACCAGGTCTGCTTCGCCATCACCGTTGCGGCGCGGGCCACCGTGGCGCTCTACCGGCCCATTCTGGAGCCGATCGGCCTCACGCATCCGCAGTACCTGGTGATGCTGGCGCTGTGGGAGGAGAACCCACGCACCCTGCGCAGCCTGGCCGAGGCACTGCGCCTGGAACCGGCGACCCTCTCGCCGCTGGTGAAGCGGCTCGAGGCGACCGGCTACCTGCGCCGGGAGAAGTCGACCACCGACGAACGCGCCCTGCAGGTGACACTCACCGAGGCTGGGCTGGAGCTGCGCCGCATCGCCGAGACGATCCCCGAGCGGGTGGCGCGCACCCTGGACATGTCCCCGGCGAGCCTGGTGGAGCTGCGCGACACCCTCAACGCCGTCATCCGCGCCACCGAGGTCGCCGGCTCTTCCGCGCCGCGGTAACCTGCCCGTCCGCGGCGGGGCACCGCGCACGGGTGGGTGAGTACGCTGGCGCCATGAAGAAGATCTCGATCGAGGCCCTCGCCCGCCAGCAGCTCGCGGCGGCGACATCCGCCCGCAGCGGACGCGCCGCCGACACCGTCTTCGGCGGGCACGAGAAGGTGCTGCGGCAGACCGTGATCGGCATGGCTCAGGGCACGGTGATGGCGGAGCACGAGAGCCCCGGCGACGCCACCGTCTACGTGCTGCGTGGGCGCGTGCGGCTGATCGTGGGGGACGACTTCTGGCAGGCCCGCACCGGCGACCTGCTCATCATGCCCAAGGCCCGGCACAGCCTCGAGGCCGAGGAGGACGCCGCGATCCTGCTCACGGTCGCCAAGCTCCCGTAACCAGCGGCGAGGTGCCCAGCTGCGGACGAATTGCGCCGGCGTACCTGGGCAACTGATCCGCACGCGGGCACATCGGCGGATGCCGCGGGCGCGCTACTGCGGTGCGGCCGGCCAGCGGAGCGCGAGTTCGGTCGCGGCGGCGCTCGCCGCGGCGATGTCCTCGGCGCTGCCGCCGTTCCGGGCCGCCGCCAGCCCCACCAGGAAAAGGCTGAGCGGTGCGGCCGGGCGGGCCACGTTGTGAGCCACGTCGCGGGCGACGTCGAGCAGCAGCCCGGTGGGCACCACGTCGGCGTCAAGGTCGAGGTGCGCCGCGAGGGCAGCCAGCCACTCGTCGAGGGCCTCGGGGGGCAGCGGGACGTTCGTGCTCATGGGTTCACTCCTCGGTGGATGGAACGGTGGCGGTGGCCGGTTCGGCCGCGGCGTCGGCCTCGGCGTCGTCGGTGGTCGGGCCGCCGGCGGGCACGGGCTGGAGCACCGGCAGGGGAGAGGCGTCGAACCGACCCGTCTCGGCGTCGATGGTGAGCACCCGGCCGATCAACGGTTCTCCGGTGCCGGTGATGACGCGGATGGCTTCAGCGGCCAGGAGCGCGCCGGCCTGCCCGCGCAGCGCCCCGAGCACGCCCGGGTCGGCGGGCACGGTCAGGAGGGCGGCGGGGTCGGCGCCGAAGAAGTCGCGCAGCTGGGTGGACCGCTGGCCGCTGCGCCGGGGCGGACTGGACCAGAACACCGACAGTTCGGCGTTGCCGCGCGCCACCGAGCCCCACACCAGCGGCAGCCCGAGGGCGGCGCAGGTGTCGCCGACCAGGAACGGCTGCGGGGTCAGGTCGCTGCCGTCGAGCACCAGATCGTAACCGCCCAGGATGCGCGCGGCCGACTCGGCGGTGAGCGCCTCGTCGTGCGCCACCACCGCGGTGTCGGGTGAGAGGGTGAGAACGGTGGTCGTCGCGAGAACCAGCGCGTCGACATCCAGCTCACCCACGTCACAGAGCCCGATGGTGCCCACACCGGCGGCCGCCAGCGAACGCAGGGCGGGAGCGCTGAGCCCGCCGGCGCCGAGCACCAACACCCGGGAGGCCGCGAGACGGCGGTGGCCGAGGTCGTCGATCGGGGGCAGTCGCAGTTGCGGCAGGCTGCGCACCTGCAGCAGGCGTGCGGTTTCGGTGGGGCTGAGCGGGCCGCTGGGCTCGACGAGAGGGGGAAGTGCCATGGGACCACGGTACGCGCTCAATCGCCACACCACGCCCATCCGTACCCCGCTCCGCACCCGCCCCACATCTCGCGAGAGCGGCCGTGTGGTCACGTCAGCGCCGTGAAGCAGCCACAGTCCCGCTCTCGCGAGGTGCGCATCTCGCGAAAGCGGCCGTGTGGTCGCCTCCGGGCCGCCGAAGCAGCCACACGGCCGCTCTCGCGAGGTGGGCCGCGGACGTGACGGGCCCCGCGGGAGGGGAGCGAGGATTAGGCTCGGAGGAGGTGCTGGCGGTACCCGGAACCGTCGGCGGCACAGTGTCGAGGAGGACCACCATGAGCAGAGTCACCGCGCGACGCAAGATCACCCGGTTGACGGTGGGCCAGGCGCCCATCCGCCGCGAAGACGTGCTGGCGGCCGAAGAGCCGCTCGAAATGCGGGTGAACGGCCGGTCGCTGGCCGTCACTATGCGCACGCCCGGCCACGACGTCGATCTGGCCGCGGGTTTTCTCGTCTCCGAGGGAATCATCAGCGCGGGGGAGCACCTCGCCAGCGCCCGGTACTGCGCGGGCGCCACCGCAGAGGGTGTGAACACCTACAACGTGCTCGACCTGCACCTGGCGCACGGCGTCGCCGGGCCCGCTCCCAGCATGGAGCGCAACCTCCTCACCACCAGCGCCTGCGGCCTGTGCGGCAAGGAGAGCATCGACGCCGTGCGCACCAAGTCCACCTGGGGGGTGCGGGCGGATGCCGGGCGCGTCGACGCCGAGCTGCTCACGAGTTTTCCCGAGAAGCTGCGTGCGGCGCAGGCGGTGTTCGAGAAGACCGGTGGCCTGCACGCGGCCGCGCTGTTCGACGCCGCCACCGGCGAGATGCTGGTGCTGCGCGAGGACGTGGGCCGGCACAACGCCGTCGACAAGGTGATCGGCTGGGCGGTGAAGGAGAACCTGCTGCCGCTTCGTGGCACCGTGTTGATGGTCTCCAGTCGGGCCAGCTTCGAGCTGGCACAGAAGGCGCTCATGGCCGGCATTCCGGTGCTGGCCGTGGTGTCGGCGCCGTCATCGCTCGCGGCCGAGTTCGCCGCCGAGGTGGGCATGACCCTGGTCGGTTTCCTGCGTGGCGACTCGATGGTGATCTACGCCGGCGAGGAACGCATCACGCAGGACGCGTTCGCCGCGGTGTAACCGCGCCACTCGGGCTGTCGCCCTGCCGCGACTGTGCCCGAAGCGGACTTCTGCGTCCGGTACACCGGTCGCAGAAGTCCGCTTGGGCAACAGTTGCACGGGCTCAGATGCAGCCGCCGACGATCGGGCGCTACCGGCACGAGCCCGTGATCAGGCCGCGAGCCCGTGGGTCCGACGGGCGGATGTGCCGAGCGTGCCGCCCACGTCGGTGCCGTCGGGCACCCGGGTGTCGCGCTCAAGACGCACCCCGGCGGCGATGCGCACGTTCCGGCCGATGCGGGCGTGCGAGCCCAGGCGGGCGCCGCCGCCCACCAGGCTGCCCTCGCCGAGGTGCACGTTCTGGCCGATGAAAACCTTGTCGCCGATGATGACGTCGTGGTCGATCCAACTTCCCGGCCCGATCCAGACATCACGGCCGATCTCGGCGCCGGACTCGATGTAGGCGGACTCCGAAATGAACGCGCTGGGTTGCACGGTCGACTTGCCGGATACCCATCCGTTGCCGTTCGGGTGCCGACGATACTTCTCGATAACGCCGGTTTCGACTTCGACGTCAATGTTCTTTCGCACTGAGGCTCCTCCCGTGACGCTCGTTGTGTGCGCCACCCGGCGCCGAAGCGCGGGTCACGCGCCCGAGGCCGAAGTTCAGCACATCAGAATGAGCGTCAACATGAGGAGAAACACTGAAAACTCGCAGGACATTCCGTGCGCGTGCACAGTCTCAGGTTCACCGGTTGTGTGCCCGGGCCCAGGATTCTAGGGTGGCCGCATGGCTCGTGGAGAGATGTTCCCGATCATCAATTGCCTCGACCTCGCCGCCACCCGGTCCTGGTACGAGGGAGTGCTCTCGGGCACGGTCTCCTACCGATTCCCCGACGAAGGCGAACCGGACTACCTGACCCTGCGCATCGGTGCCGGTCAGGTCGCGCTCGGCCGCGGCACGGCGCCCGCCCTGTACGGCGAGAAGCCTCTGCCGGCCACCGGGCACGCGGTCGATCTGTGTGTGTACGTGCCCGACCTGGTCGCCGTGGTCGCGGCGGCGGGCGACGCGGTCGTGGTGGCGCCCGCCGACATGCCGTGGGGTGAGCGCATCGCGTACCTGCGTGACCCGGAAGGAACCATGCTTCTGGTCATCCAGGATGAACCCTGAGGAGTATTCGTGATTGAAGTGGGCCCCGTCGGGCTCGAACCGACGACCCAAGGATTAAAAGTCCTTTGCTCTACCAACTGAGCTAGAGGCCCGCGGTTAATAACTTAGCGTGGATTGCGCGACGGTATTTCTTGTCTACCGTGGAAGCAGCCGCCAGAGACGTCGACACGATACCGAGTCACGACACAACCGGCGGCGCCACCCGCGCCAGAGCCGAGAAAGCCAGGAGGAGAGCGATGGCCGACGATTTTCACAAGCCCACCAAGTTCTCGGGCGCCAAGTTCGAGTCGATGATGGGCGGCGAGGACCCCGCCCAGATCAGCCGGGTGGCCCACGAGACCGCCCAGGCGTTGATTTCCCGGGTGCGCGACAGCCCAGACCCCCACGTGGTCGAACGCCTCGTGGCTTACACCGACGAGCACGGCATCGACGCCGTGGCAGAGTTGTGGTCCCGCGCCACACCCCGCAGCCTGCCGGGCGCACTCTGGCGCATCTATCTGGTGCGATTGCTGATCCGGCAGGATGCCGACGGCAGCGCGTATCTGTATCAGCGCGGTATCGACGTGGCCGTGACTATCGACCCCGTCGTGGCGGGCGCGGCGGTGCCCACCGGCCCGGCCGAGATCATCCTGCTGGCCGACGAGATCCTGCGCGGCCTGTTCACCGGCGACTTCGCCGTGGCTCTTGACCGTGCGGCCGCCTTCTGCCGGGTGATCGGTGCCGGCTGCGCGAGCGTGGCCGACGATTTTGATACCACCGAACCGGGCCGCTCCAGCGAGCTCACCACCCGGGCGCTGCGGTTCTCCACCACAGCGCAGGAGTTCGCGTCCTGCGCTCGGCTGTGGCGGAGCGATTCGCTGGAATAGCGGCACCGTTTCCCCGGCCGGGGAATGAACATCCCGGAATTGTCGTTTACACTTGATGCTGGCCGGACCGCAGTAACCCCGGGCTCCAATATTCGCCGTCTAGAACGGCCTCGCGCCGAGAGGCGTTCTGCGGTCCGGCCTTCACTCTGCCCGGGCACTGGCAACCACTGTGCGGCCGACGAGCCGCAACTTTCTTTGATCCAGACCAATCCAGCAAGGACTCGGTACCGAACCCTCTGCATGGAAGGGGACTGGACCTGACATGCTGGATCTTATGACTGCTGAGTTCAACCTCGACGCCTCGTCGACAGCGCCTTCGAAAGAAGAGCTGCTCGCCCGAGTGGCGGCCGGGGACCAATCGGCTTTCGGAGAGCTATACGACCAGATCGCCCCGCGGGTGCTTGGCCTTGTCAAGCGCGTGTTGATCGATCACGCACAGTCGGAAGAAGTGACCCAGGAGATTTTCCTGGAGATCTGGCAGACGGCTTCGCGGTACGAGTCACAGCGTGGCGGGGCCTCGACCTGGATCATGACCATGGCGCACCGACGTGCGATCGACCGGATTCGGTCGTCGCAGGCCGGCCGCGACAGGGACACCAAAATCGGCATCCGCGACCTCGCGGTGCCGTACGACGAGGTCGCCGAGACCGTCGAAGTGAAAATCGAGCACGAAAGGGTGGAAAAAGCGATGTCCAGACTGACCGAACTGCAACGCCAGGCCGTGAGCCTGTCGTATTTCAGCGGTTACAGTCACCGTGAGGTCGCCGACCACCTGCACATCCCGCTCGGCACTGTGAAAACCCGATTGCGGGACGGGCTAATCCGCTTGCGAGACGAACTGGGGGTGGCGTCATGAGCGACACCGACAAGCCAGGCAACGGCCCGACCGGAAACGGTTCGGCCGAGAACCCGGCCGAGCTGGCCGGCGCCTACGCACTGCACGCACTCAGCGCCGAGGAGGCCGCGGAGTACGAGCGGTACCTGCTCCGCTCGGAGGAGGCCCGTATCGAGGCCGCCGAGTTGAGCGACACCGCCGTGGCCCTCGGCCTCTCCACCGCCCCGGTGCAGCCGTCCAGCGGGCTGAAGGCCAGCCTGATGGCCCAGCTCGCCTCCACCCCGCAGCTGGCGCCGCTCGACACGCCGGCGCAGCCCAACGGCCCGGTCCTGCCGACGGATGCGACGCCCGTCGTCGCCCCCGTCGCCCCGGTTCCGGTCGCCGCAGCGCCGTCCGCCACGGAAGCCGCCCCCTCCGATGTCCGCAGCGGCTCGGCCGCGGACCGGGCCCAGCGCCGCTGGTTCCAGCGGCCGGCCGGCCTCCTCGCGGCCGCCGCGGCCGCCGTGGCGTTGTTCGTCGGCGGTACCTTCGCCGGTCAGGCGATCTACGGCAACCCGGACGATCAGTTCGCCCAGGAGCAGGCCGCCGGCCTCGCTGAGATCAACGCGGCGGGAGACACCCAGCGGGCGTCCACCGAAACCGTCGACGGGCAGAAGGCCACCCTGGTGTGGTCGGGTGAGCTCGGCCTGTCCGCCATCATCGTCGACGACCTGCCCGCACTGGGCGAGGACGAGGACTACCAGCTCTGGTACATCGGTGAGGCGGGACCGGTTTCGGCCGGCACGTTCGACTCCGAGGGTTCCGGCGCCGCGTGGCGGGTGCTGGACGGCACGATGGCCGCCGGCGACGCCGTGGGCGTCACCGTGGAGCCCGCTGGCGGCTCCGACCAGCCCACCACCGACCCGATCGTGGCCATCCAAAGCTGACCGCACCTCGCCGAGAGGGCAGTTGGGGCCAGTGCCGCGGCGCTGCACTGCCCTCAACTGCCCTTTCGCCCGGCTCGCCGCGCGCGGGCCGGGCGCGCGCGGGCCGCATGGGTAGTCTCGGTACATGACCCTGCCCTTCACGCTGCTCATCGACCCGGAGCCGGCCGACTCCACCCGCACCGACTTCGTCGACACGTTCCACGAGATCGATTCCGGCGCCCCGGCGCTGCGGGTGGCCGAGTTGAGCACCCAACGCGGTGACGGCATCTTCGAGACCCTGAGCGTGGTCAACGGGCATCCGCAGGAGGTCGAACCGCACATCAGCCGGCTCGTCAACTCCGCCCAGATTTGCGACCTGCCGGTGCCGAACCCGGCGCAGTGGCGGGCCGCGATCGCGTACGCGGTGGCGAGGATCCCCGCCGAGGGCGAGCTCGCGCTCAAGTTCGTGCTCAGCCGAGGCGTCGAACACGGCCCGGCGCCCACCGCCTGGCTGCACGCCACACCAGCCGCCGACTTCACCGCCGTGCGCGAGCAGGGCATCAAGGTCATCACGCTCGACCGTGGCTACCCGCGCGGCGTCGCCGAGCAGGCGCCGTGGCTGCTGATGGGCGCCAAGACCCTCAGCTACGCCATCAACATGGCGGCCCTGCGCGAGGCCAAACGGCGCGGCGCCGACGACACGATCTTCCTCACCCACGACGGCTATGTCATGGAGGGCCCCACGTCGAGCGTGATTCTGCGCTTCGACGGCCGCTACGTCACCCCGGCGCCCAGCGGCGCCATCCTGCACGGGACCACCCAGCAGAGTGTGTTCGAGTACCTCGAGGCGCACGGGGAGAGCGTGGAGTACCGCGACGTCACGATCGACGAGCTGCGGGCGGCGGATGCGGCGTGGCTGGTCTCCAGCGTGCGCCTCGCGGTCGCCATCACCGCGCTGGACGGCGTGCAGTTCCCGCACGACCACGAGCTCACCCGCACCCTGAACGCGTCCCTACTGGCCCGCACCGGCTCCTAAAACCCGGCATCTCGGTTCGTCACCATCTCGTTGGTCGAGCGTGTCGAGACCTGGTGAGGTGGTCTCGACAAGCTCGACCGGCGTGGTGGGTGCGTGCCACAGCCAGGCGAAACGCCCGCGAGCCGTGAGCTGAGCACCCTTCCGGACGTCCGGAAGGGGCTCTGCTCACGGCTCGCGAGAGACGCGCGTGTGCGGTTTAGCCGAAGCGGCCGGAGACGTAGTCCTCGGTGGCCTGCACGGTCGGGTTGGAGAAGATCGTGGTGGTGTCGTCGTACTCGATGAGCTTGCCCGGCTTGCCGGTGCCCGCGATGTTGAAGAACGCGGTGCGGTCGGAAACCCGGGAGGCCTGCTGCATGTTGTGTGTGACGATGACGATCGTGTAGTCGACCTTCATCTCCTCGATGAGGTCCTCGATCGCGAGGGTGGAGATCGGGTCCAGGGCCGAGCAGGGCTCGTCCATCAGGATCACGTCGGGCTGCACGGCGATGGCACGGGCGATGCAGAGACGCTGCTGCTGGCCGCCGGAGAGGCTCGACCCGGGCTTGTCCAGGCGGTCCTTCACCTCGTTCCAGAGGTTCGCGCCGCTGAGTGAACGCTCGATCAGCGCGTCGGCGTCGCTCTTGGCCATGCGCTTGTTGTTGAGTTTGACGCCGGCGAGCACGTTGTCGCCGATCGACATGGTGGGGAACGGGTTGGGCCGCTGGAACACCATGCCCACCTGCCGGCGCACGAGCACAGGGTCGACGCCGGGGCCGTAGAGGTTGTTGCCGTCGATGAGCACCTCACCGTCGACGTGGGCGCCGGGGATGACCTCGTGCATGCGGTTGAGGGTGCGCAGGAACGTGGACTTGCCGCAGCCGGAGGGGCCGATCAGCGCGGTCACGGTGCGCGGTTCGATGGTCAGCGACACGCCTTCGACGGCGAGGAATTTGCTGTAGTAGACGTCGAGGTCGTTGACTTCAATGCGCTTGGACATGTGTTCCTTCGAATCTGGTGAGGCAGGAGAATCTGGGGCGGCGGCGGCGTCAGCGGCCGAGTTTGGGGGAGAAGGTGCGGGCGACCAGGCGGGCCACCAGGTTCAGCAGCATCACGATCACGATGAGGGTGAGCGCTCCGGCCCAGGCCCGGTCGATGTACGCCTGCGAGTCGGCGCCCTGGCTGGCGTACTGGTTGTACACGAACACCGGCAGGGTCATCATCCGCTCGCTGAACAGGTCGTAGTTCATGCTGGCGGTGAAGCCGGCGATGATCAGGAGCGGTGCGGTCTCGCCGATGACGCGGGAGATGGAGATCATCACGCCGGTGACGATGCCGGCCAGCGAGGTGGGCAGCACCACCTTCACGATGGTCAGCCACTTCGGCACACCGAGCGCGTAGGCGGCCTCGCGCAGTTCGTTCGGCACCAGCTTGAGCATTTCCTCGCTGGAGCGCACCACCACGGGGATCATCAGCACCGACAGCGCCACGGACCCACCGAAACCGAACCGGATGCCCGGGTCGTCGAACAGGAGCGAGAACAGCGCGTAGGCGAAGAGGCCGGCGACGATCGAGGGGATGCCGGTCATCACGTCAACGAAGAAGGTGATGCCGCGGGCGAGACGGCCCCGACCGTACTCGGTGAGGTAGATCGCGGTGAGCAGGCCGATCGGCACCGAGATCAGGGTGGCCAGGCCGGTGACGAAGAGGGTTCCCACGATGGCGTGCAACGCCCCGCCGCCGGCGCCGACGACGTTGCGCTGGGACTCGGTGAAGAAGCTCGGGGTGAGGAAGGCGGGCAGGCCGTTGACCACGGTGGTGCCCACCAGGGAGATCAGCGGGATCAGCGCCACCACGAACGCGATGGTGACCAGGGCCGTGACCAGGCGGTCCTTGGCCCGGCGTGCGCCCTCCACGAAGTAGGAGAACAGGAACAGGGCCACGCAGTAGAGCACGGTTCCGAAGAACAGCGTGCCGGCCCAGTTGAAGGTTTCGGTGGCTCCGGAGAGGAAGATCACGACGAAGAACGCACCGGCGACGATCCAGCTGGCGGCGAGGACCATCAGCGGCGAGTTCTTGGGCAGCTTGCCGGCGGTGAGGGAGTTGGTGACGGGAGCCGAGACGGTCATGGTGCTCATCAATTCGCTCCAGAGAAGGCCTTGCGGCGGTTGATGATCACGCGGGCGATCATGTTGACGATCAGCGTGATGACGAAGAGCACGAGGCCGGTGGCCAGCAGGATGTTGACACCCACGCCGTGCGCCTCGGGGAAGTTCAACGCGATGTTCGCGGCGATGGTGTTGGAGTTCTGCGAGGTGAGCAGCTGGAAGATCACCTGCGGGTTGGGGGAGAGCACCATGGCGACGGCCATGGTCTCGCCGAGCGCACGGCCAAGGCCCAGCATCGCGGCGGAGATGATGCCGGCGCGGCCGAAGGGCAGCACGGCCATGGTGATCATTTCCCAGCGGGTGGCGCCGAGGGCCAGGGAGGCTTCCTCGTACAGCACCGGGGTCTGCAGGAAGATCTCCCGGCAGATGGCGGTGATGATCGGCAGCACCATCACGGCCAGCACGATGGCGACGGTGAGGATGGTGCGCCCGGTGCCGGACACGGGGCCGGCGAACAGCGGGAACCAGCCGAACCACTCGACGAGGTTGGCGTAGAACGGTTGCACCAGCGGCGCGAGCACACCGATGCCCCACAGGCCGAAGACCACGGAGGGCACGGCGGCGAGCAGGTCGATGAGGTAGCCCAGGCCCTGCGCCAGTTTGCGGGGCGCGTAGTGGGAGATGAACAGGGCCACGGCGATGGCGACGGGCACGGCCATCAGGAGGGCCAGGAAGGCCGACCAGACGGTGCCGAACGCGAGCGGCGCCACATAGGACCAGAAGTTGGTGAAGTCGCCCTTGAAGGCGTCAGCCGGGGCGAGGAAGGCGGGGATACTCTGCACGAACAAGAACAAGGCGACCGCGGCGAGCACGGCCAGGATCAGGCTTCCGGCGACCACCGTTGCGGTGGAGAAGATGCGGTCGCCCGGTCGTTCCTTGGCCTTGATCGCAATACGGTCAACTGCGGTCGTCATTCCGAGCGTCTCCCTGAAGGGGTGAGGTGTTACCGGTAAAAGGGTGGTGCGGCTGCCGGGCCCCCAAGCCTCAGTGTGCCCGACCGGGCGACCGCGTGCAACGCGGCCGCCCTGCCGGGCAGTGTCACTGAGGAGGCCTCAGCGGGTGTTACTTGACGGTCTCGAGGACCGCGGCGACCTTGGACTGCAGGTCGGCGGACAGCGGAGCGGCGCCGGCGGATGCCGCTGCCTCTTCCTGGCCGGCCTCGCTGGCCATGTAGCTGACGTACTCCTTGACGAGCGTGCCCTGGTCGGCGTCGGCGTATTCTTCGCAGACGACGGCGTAGCTCACGAGCACCAGCGGGTAGTGCGTCGGGTCGGTGGTGAGGCGGTCCAGCTTGATGGCCAGGTCGTTGTCGGCGCGGCCTTCGACCAGCGGCGAACCGTCGACGACAGCGGCAGCGGCCTCGGCGGTGTACTCGACGAACTCGTCGCCGACCTTGATCTTGGCGACACCGAGGTCACCGGCGCGCGACGCGTCGGCGTAGCCGATGGTGCCGGTGCCGTTGGTGACGGCGTCGACGACACCGGAGGTGCCCTGGGCGCCTTCACCGGTCTGGTACGGGAACGGGTCGGCCGGCTTCTCGGTCCACACGTCGGGTGCGGCCTGGAAGAGGTAGTCGGCGAAGTTCTTGGTGGTACCGGAGTCGTCCGAGCGGTGCACGGCGGTGATCGCGGTGGCCGGCAGGGTGGCGTCTTCGTTCAACGCGGCGATGGCCGGGTCGTTCCAGGTGGTGATGGCGCCGGTGAAGATCTTCGCGAGGGTGTCGGCATCCAAGTTGAGGTCGGTGACGCCCTCGATGTTGAAGATGACGGCGATCGGGGAGATGTAGACCGGCAGGTCCACGGCCAGGGTGTCGGGGGCGCAGGCGGCGAACTCGCCGGCCAGCTCCTCGTCGCTCAGGTAGGAATCTGAGCCGGCGAAGTCGGTGCCGCCGGCGATGAAGGTCTCGCGACCGGCGCCGGAGCCCGACGGGTCGTAGTTGATGGTGACGCCCGTGTTGGCCGTCTGGAAGCCCTTGATCCAGGCTTCCTGGGCGGAGCCCTGCGAGGAGGCGCCGGCGGCGTTGATCGTGCCGGAAAGGGTGCTTTCCTCGGCGCCGTCGGTGGGCGTGCTGGCGCCCCCTTCGTTCGATGCGCACGAGGAGAGAACGAGTGCTGCGGCAATGGCAATGACCGCCGGGCGGCCATAACGCATGAGATTCACAAGGATCCTTTTCAGGTCGACTACAGGGAATGCGATCACAGGAGAATCCTGCGAACAAAGGCCGGTGCTGGCCCGTGAGAGACGCTAATCCGTGTGGTTAACGACACTCCCCCTCCCGGGTGAACGGCAGGTAAACGGATGCCGACGGTTGCAGACGCGCACGACAACGCCCGCAATCCGGCGGGGTTGCGGGTTTTGGGTGGCCGGTGGGACCGGTCTAGAGGCGCGGCGGGTGGCTCTCGATGGCCAGGATCCCCGCGCTCGGGTTGTCGCTGGAGAGGTGCACGACGGAGAATCCGCTCGGTGCGAGCGCGGCGGCGTTGGAGAGCCGGTGCGTGACCGGGGAGCCCGTGGCGAGGGCGATCTCCCGCAGGATGTCGGGAAGCACCGGTCCGTGGCTGCAGAGCACCGCGGTTTTGCGGGCGCGGACACGTTTGCCCACGATGTGGCGCACGTCGCTCGTGCCCTCTTCCCAGGCGTCCTGGCTGATCAGGTCGGTGCGCTTGGCCGGCACCCCGGTCGCCGCCGACAGCGGTGCCACCGTGGTGACGCAGCGGGTGGCGGTGCTGGCGATGATGCGCGACGGCTGCCAGGCGCTCACGGTGTCCGCCAGGGCGGCGGCCTGAGCCACGCCGCGTTCGCTGAGCGGACGCGTGGCGTCGGGTCCGGACCAGTCGTTGGGTGCGGTCGCCTTGGCGTGCCGCAGGGCGATGATCGCGAAGGTGCGGGTGATGCCCTGGGTGACGAGGCCGGCGAAGGCGTCGATGATCTCCACATCGGGGGCATAACTGAGGTAGGTGCGGGCCTTCTTGATGGTGACCCATTCGAGGGCGGCGACCTCGCCGTTGGGCACGAAGGTGGACTGCAGGATGTGCTCCGGCAGCACCTCGGCGGCCCAGTAGTGCACGACCTTGGTCTTGCCGTTGGGCATCGGGTACTCGGAGACCCCGAGCGGCACACCGAGCGCGATGGACAGCCCGGTCTCCTCCTCGATTTCCCGCACCGCTGTGACCGGCAGCGTTTCGCCGGGGTCGACCTTGCCCTTGGGGATGGTGATGTCCCCGTGCACGGTGCGGTGGATCAGCAGCACATGCATTTTGCCGTCGATGAGGCGCCAGAGCACCGCACCGGCCGCGTACACGGGGGCGGGGTCGCTCATCGGCGGCTCACCGGACGCTTACGCTGCCCGATCTGCTGCATCAGCCGGTTCTGCATGTCGTCGAGTGGTTTGCCCTCTGCGTCCAGGTGATGACGGGTCCACTCGCCGTTGCCGTCCAGCCACCACGACGAGGTGCGCTCGTCCATGGCCCGGGTGAAGAGGGCGTCGACCTCGTTGAGGTGCCGCGGGTCGACCAGGCGCACGAGCGCCTCCACCCGGCGGTCGAGGTTACGGTGCATCATGTCGGCGCTGCCGATGAACACCTGCGGCTCACCCAGGGTGTGGAAGCAGAAGATCCGCGAGTGCTCGAGGTAGCGGCCCAGGATCGACCGCACCCGGATGTTCTCGCTCAGGCCGGGCACGCCGGGCTTGAGGCTGCAGATACCGCGCACCCAGATGTCCACCGGTACCCCGGCCTGGCTGGCCCGGTACAGCGCGTCGATGATGTCCTCGTCGACCATCGAGTTGACCTTGATGCGGATGCCGGCGGGCTTGCCGGCGGCCGCGTTCGCGGTCTCGTCGGCGATGCGCTTGAGCAGGGCCTTGCGCAGGTGCAGAGGGGCCACGAGCAGGCGTTTGAACTTCTTCTCGATGGCGTAGCCGCTGAGCTCGTTGAACAGCCGGGTGAGGTCCTTGCCCACCTGGTCATCCGCCGTGAGCAGGCCGAGGTCTTCGTAGATGCGGCTGGTCTTGGGGTTGTAGTTGCCGGTGCCGATGTGGCTGTAGTGCCGCAGCACACCCTTCTCGTAGCGCACCACGAGGGCGAGCTTGCAATGGGTCTTGAGCCCGACGAGCCCGTACACCACGTGCACGCCGGCCTTCTCGAGCTTGCGCGCCCAGGAGATGTTCGCCTGCTCGTCGAAGCGGGCCTTGATCTCCACCAACGCCAGCACCTGCTTGCCGGACTCCGCGGCGGCGATGAGAGCCTCCACGATCGGGCTGTCACCGGAGGTGCGGTACAGGGTCTGCTTGATGGCGAGCACGTTCGGGTCGGCGGCGGCCTGCTCGAGGAACGCCTGCACGCTGGTCGCGAAGGACTCGTATGGGTGATGCAGCAGGATGTCGCCGCGGCCGATCGCCCGGAAGATGTCGGATTCCTGGTTGGGCTCACCGGTGAGCAGCTGCGCCGCCGTGGTGGGAACGTGCTTCGTGTAGTGCAGGTCGGGCCGGTCGATGCGCAGGTCGAAGAGACCGCCGAGGTCCAGCGGTGCGGGCAGGCGGTACACCTCCTGCTCGGTCACGTCGAGTTCACGCACGAGCAGGCCCAGGGTCACCTCGTCCATGTCCTCGGTGACCTCCAGACGGATGGGCGGGCCGAACCGGCGACGCAGCAGCTCCTTCTCGAGGGCCTTGATCAGGTTCTCGGTGTCGTCTTCCTCGATCACGACGTCTTCGTTGCGGGTGACCCGGAACACGTGGTGCTCGAGGATGTCCATGCCGGGGAAGAGGTCTTCGAGGTGGTTGGCGATGAGGTCTTCGAGGGTGATGAAACGCACCCGGTCGACGGACTCGGTGCGGTCCACCCGCACGAAGCGGGGCAGCATCGAGGGCACCTTGAGCCGGGCGAACTCCTGCTTGCCGGTCTTGGAGCTGTGCAGCCGCACGGCCAGGTTGAGCGAGAGGCCGGAGATGTACGGGAACGGGTGCGCCGGGTCGACGGCCAGGGGCATCAGGACCGGGAAGATCTGGTTGCTGAAGTAGCCGCGCAGCGACCGGCGGTCCACATCGGAGAGGCTGTCCCAGGTGACGATGTCCACGCCCTGTTCGGCCAGGGCGGGGCGCACCATCTCCTGGAAGGCGTGCGCGTGCCGGTTCTGCAGCACGTGCGCGGCCTTCGAGATGTCGGTGAGCACGTCGTACGGGGCGCGACCCACGTTGGTGGGCACGGCCAGCCCGGTGAGGATGCGGCGCTTGAGCCCGGCGACACGCACCATGAAGAACTCGTCGAGGTTGCTGGCGAAGATCGCCAGGAAGTTGGCCCGTTCCATCACCGGCAGGGCCGGGTCCTCGGCCAATTCCAGCACCCGCTGGTTGAATGCCAGCCAACTCAGCTCTCGATCGAGGTACCGTTCGACCGGTAGCGCGGGATCGTTTTTGCCGATCTGAGGGTCAAAATCGTCGTCGAGTTCGCTCTCGAGCCCTGAGGTGCCTGGGATGTTGTCGCCGTCCATCTGTCCATCTTGACACCCGGCGCACAGCGCACGCGACGCCTACGGTGAACGGAACGTTAACGAGGCCAGCGGTGGTACTGCACATCGACCGTGCGGTCGGCGAATCCGAGGCTGCGATACAGCCGCACCGGTGTGGTGCTTTCGGCTTCCACGTACAGTTCCACGGCGGTGCAGCCCCGCTCCCGGAGGCGTGCCAGACCGGCCAGCATCAGGGCGCGACCGAGACCGGCGCCGGCGGCATCCGGGTGCACGCCGAGCACGTAGATCTCACCCAGCGGGGAGCCGGGTTCGATCTTGAGCCAGTTGTAACCGAGGATCGGGCCGGGCTCCGTGCCGGCCGGGTTGTCGGACGCGCTCGCCCGGGACAGCAGCAGGTCGCCGGCGTCGAACCACGGTTCGGCCTGCCGAGCGGTCAGGTCGGCCTCGGTGATGGCGCCCTGTTCCGGATGCGTGGCGAAGATCAGCGCGTTCAACCGCACCCATTCGGCGGCGTCGCCGGGTGCGTCACCGCGAGCCGGGCGGAACGGGCTGATGTCGAAGCCGGCCGGCAGGGCGGGGGAGTCGTCGGCGGTGGTGAGCGGGCGCTCCAACTGCAGCAGGGTGCGGGAGGCGCTGAAGCCGAACCTGTCGGCGAGGGCGCGAGCGCCGGGGTGATTGCCGTGCGCCCAGGCGGTGAGGTCGCCGGACATGCCGCCTTCGTCCTCGAACACCCGGCGAAGCGCGGCGGTGGCGTGGCCGCGCCGGCGGTAGCGCGGGTGCACGACCAGATCGATCTCGCCGCGGCCGAGAATGGCGGCGCCGACGGCGTCTTCACCCTCGAGGAGCAGCTGCGGCTGGCGCCGGCCCGAACGCACATCAAGCAGGGCCTGCTCGTTGAACGGGCGGTAGCCGTCGATGTGTGCGGCCGCGTCGGCGACATCGTGGAAGCGGGCCGCGAAGGCGGCGTCGCCCAGGTCAGGCGCCGACAGAGTGAGCGACACGCTCGCCGTCCTCTTCATAGACGTTGAAGCGGTAGCCGACGTTGCGAACCGTGCCGATCAGGGATTCCTGATCGCCGAGCTTGGCGCGCAGGCGCCGCACGTGCACGTCAACGGTGCGGGTGCCACCGAAGTAGTCGTAACCCCACACCTCGCTGAGCAGCTGCTCACGGGTGAACACCCGCGACGGGTGCGCGGCCAGGAAGCGGAGCAGCTCGAACTCCTTATAGGTGAGGTCGAGCGGTTTGCCGTGCACCTTGGCCGAATAGCTGGCCTCGTCGATGACCACGCCGGCGGCCCGGATGGTGGGGGAGGGTTCGTTGTGCGGGGTGCGGCCGGCGGCGAGCCGGATGCGCGCATCGACCTCGGCGGGACCGGCCGTGTTCAGCACCACATCGTCGACGCCCCAGTCCGGGCTCACGGCGGTGAGACCGCCCTCGGTGATCACCAGCAGCAGCGGCACGCTGCTTCCGGTGGTTCGCAGAATCTGGCAGAGCGACTTGGCCGCCATCAGGTTCGCCCGCGCGTCGACCAGGATCAGATCGGAATCGGGCGCTGTGATGAGCTGATCCGGCTGTGCCGGAATGAGTCGTGTGCTGTGTGACAGCAACGCCAGGGCTGGGAGAACTTCGTCATTCACCGCCGAGGTTAGGATCAACAGCTGCGCCACGCAGGTCCTCCAAGTATCTTGCGACTCATCCTAGCGTGCCACGGAATGCGACTCGGGCGTGCAGAATGGGTCTGTGAGTTGGAAGAGTTTGAGTGTAGTGATGATTTGGCTGGTCGCCGCCGTTTGTATGGTTCTGACCGGGCTGCTCGTCGCCCCCGAAAATCGGCTCGTCTGGACCAGTCTGTCCCTGGCGGGATGCACGATCCTCACCCTCGCGGCCCAGCTGTCCACCGGCCAGAAGGAAGGCTACGTGACCCGGGTGACGCAGAGCCTGGTGGGCGCGGTTGTCGTGCTCGCGGCGGCCACCGGCATCTTCGCCCTGATCGGCCTCGCATAACGGGTCGGCGTTTCGGGCGCGTGACGCGCGCCACCGGCTAGAGTTGTGGCATGTCAACGCTCGCACTCGAAATCCTGTTCCTGGGCCTCCTCGCGCTGGCCAGCCTGTCGATCGCCTGGGTCTCCGGCATCGTGCTGTTCAAGCTGTTCCGGGGCCAGCGGTAACCGAAGTGTACGAACTCCCGGTCGGCTTGCCGTCCGAACTCGTGCCTTTGTCGTGGCTGCTCGGCGTCTGGGAGGGGTCGGGGATCCTCGACTACACCGTCGCCGGCGAGAAGATCACCCGCGAGTTCGGCCACCGGATCAGCTTCAGCCACGACGGCCTGCAGCACCTGAACTACAGCTCGTACACCTGGCTGGAGCCCGACCCATCGGCCCCAGCCGCGGATGCCGACGCCTCGGCCCCGGCCGGCGCGGTTGTTCCGCTGATGACCGAGACCGGGTACTGGCGGCTCAGCCGGCCGCAGCAGGCCGGTGACCCCGGTCCAGGTCTCCTGCCCGGAACCGGCGCGGCCCCGTACGGTACCGCCGAGGCGGTGGAAACCCTGCGCAACGCCGACGGGGGCTTCGACATCGAGGTCAGCCTGGTGCATCCGGGCGGCATCATGGAGCTCTACCTCGGTCAGGTGAAGGGCCCGCGCATCGACCTGGCGACCGACGCCATCGTGCAGACCAGCGGCGCCAAGCCGTATGCGGCCGCCACCCGGCTCTACGGCCTCGTCGACAGCCACCTGCTCTGGGCGTGGGACATCGCTGCCCTCGGTGAGGACCTGCGCACCCACGCCTCCGGCCGGCTCAGCCGCGTGTCCTAGCCGCGGCTGCGCTGGACCGCCGGTGCGTCCGGCACGCCGATGAGGCGCAGACGGCTCAGCCCGAACACCACTGCTCCGGCGGCCACGAACGCCACCGCGATCAGCAGCACGTAGACGAAGACCGTGCCGTAGCCGGCGGTGGGGCTGAGGAACGGGTACGGAACCCAGCCATCCGTCGCACCGCGCAGCAGTACCACGGTCGTCCAGAGCACCGGATAGATCAGCACCAGCCAGAGCCGCCGCCACGGTTGTGCGCCGCGGTCGGCCACGAGCAGCCAGTCCACCACAGCGTAGATCGGCAGCACCACGTGCAGCACCGTGTTCGCCCACGGCAGGGCGACTCCGCCGGTGACAGTGGTGAGCAGGGTGTTGTAGACGATGCCGACCACGATCATGTAGGCGGTGATCGCCGCACGGGCGGTCTCCAGCCACATCGGTGGGCGACGGCCGAGGAGGACGAGCACACCGGTGCCTCCCAGCACCGCGGCGGCGGCGAGGTTGGACTGGATGGTGAAGAATCCGAAGAAGTTGAACGGGTTGACCGTGCCCCGCTCGGCGGAGGAGAAGAACGTGGCGGTCACGGCCACGATGGTCAGGAGCGCCGCGATCAGGCGAAGCACCGCGACGTAACGGGCGGGAAGGGTCATCGGGGACTCCAGTGTCAGGGGGTTCCGGCTGGCCACGCGGGAATATCGGAGGCGGCACAGGCCGTTGGGTTAGCATATGGGCCGAAGTTCCCGCTGTCGACCGGCCCGCTTGAGGCGCCGGCGGGCGCGTCCGACGCCGTATCGCAAGGAGAGCCCGATGACCACCCCCGCCGCACCATCCGCATCCCCCCTGCTGACCCTCGACGGCGCCGTCGAGGCCGAGGGCATCGACGCCGGCGTGGCCGCTCACTACGGCAGCCCCAACGCCGAACAGCGCCGGCTGCTGGCCGGTCAGGCCGTGGTCGACCTCTCGCACCGGGGGGTGCTCTCCATCGCCGGTCCCGACCGGCTCACCTGGCTGAACTCGATGTCCAGCCAGGAGCTGCGCGGGGTCACCCCCGGCCAGTCCACCGAGACGCTGCTGCTCGACCCCGCCGGCCACCTCGAGTACGCCATCGCGCTGGTCGATGACGGCGTCGAAAGCTGGCTGCTCGTCGAGGCCGCCGAACTGCCGGGGCTGCAGACCTTCCTCGACCGGATGCGTTTCACCCTGCGGGTGCAGGTTGTCGACCACACCCTCGCCTACGCCACCATCGGCACCATGGCCGCCGACCCGCAGTCGGTGAGCCTCACCCCGGCCGCGCCCAACGGGGTGCCGCTGGTCTGGCAGGACCCGTGGACCACCGTGTCGCCGGGCGGCTGGCAGTACGCCGCCGAGGCCGCGCACCCCGCCGGCGACTGGCGTTGGAGTGAGGTGCTGATCGACCGGTCGGCGCTGCCGACGCTGCGCGACGCCGCCGCGGCCGGCGCCGTGGGCACCGCGGGGCTGCTCGCCCTCGAGGCGTTGCGGATCGCCGCCTGGCGCCCCCGCGGCGCGCTCGACGCCGACGAGCGCACCATCCCGCACGAACTGGACTGGCTGCGCACCGCCGTGCACCTGAACAAGGGGTGCTACCGCGGCCAGGAGACGATCGCCAAGGTGCACAACCTGGGCCACCCGCCCCGCCGGTTGGTGCTGCTGCACCTGGACGGCTCCGACTCGGTGCTGCCCGCGCACGGCGACGAGGTGCAGGGCGACCGCTTCGTGGCGGGCGGTGAACCCGAACGCCGCACGGTGGGGGCCATCACCTCCAGCGCGATCCACTACGAGCTCGGACCGATCGCGCTCGCCGTGGTCAAACGCACCGTTCCGGGCAGCGTCACCCTGCACGTGCTCTCCCAGGGCCTGTCGATCACCGCCAGCCAGGAGGTCATCGTGCCGGAGTCGGCCGGGTCGGTGGCCGAGATTCCGCGGCTGCCGCGGCTGGGCGTGCGGGCACCGCGCGGCTGAATCCCAGCCGGCCACAGGCATCCGCGGGACTTTCGTCACGCCAGCGGGTGCGGCACGCCCGCGTGCGTCTCGCTAGAGTTGGAGCATGTCTGCTCCTTATACCCTCATCCTTCTCCGTCACGGCAACAGCACCTGGAACCAGCAAAACCTCTTCACCGGATGGGTGGATGTGCGTCTGAGCGACCAGGGCCGCGCCGAGGCGCTGCGCGCCGGCGAGCTGCTGGCCGAGTCCGGCCTGCTGCCCGACATCCTGCACACCTCGCGGCTCACCCGCGCGATCCAGACCGCCGACATCGCTCTGGAAGAGGCCGACCGTCTCTGGATCGACGTCAAGCGCTCCTGGCGCCTCAACGAGCGTCACTACGGTGCCCTGCAGGGCCTGGACAAGGCGGAGACCCTCGCCACGTACGGTCCCGAGCAGTTCCAGACCTGGCGCCGTTCGTTCGACGTGCCGCCGCCCGTGCTCGATGACTCCTCCGAGTGGTCGCAGGCCGACGACGCCCGCTACGCGGATCTCGGTGAGGACCTGCCCCGCACCGAGAGCCTCAAGGACGTCATCGCGCGGATGCTGCCGTACTGGGAGTCCGACATCGCCACCGACCTGCGCACCGGCAAGACCGTGCTCGTCACCGCCCACGGCAACTCGCTGCGTGCGCTGGTCAAGCACCTCGACGGCATCTCCGACGCCGAGATCGCCGAGCTGAACATCCCCACCGGCATCCCGCTGGTCTACCGCCTCGACGAAGATCTCAAGCCGATCGGCGCGGGCGAGTACCTCGACCCCGCCGCTGCCGCCGCCGGTGCCGCCGCCGTAGCCGCGCAGGGCAAGAAGTAACCCGCCCCCACTAAAAAAAGCCCCCGGTCCCTGACCGGGGGCTTTTTTGTTCCGTCGAGCCGTGACCTGAGCCCCGAAAACGCGCGCATTCTGGGGTTGTGCTCACGGCTCGCGAGGTGTGGTTGTTACGCCTCCGTGAGGGACGGCTGCTGCCAGTCGCCGGTGCCCAGGTACTGCACCTTCTTTGCGATCGACACGGCGTGGTCGGCGAACCGCTCGTGGTACCGGCTGGCCAGGGTGGCGTCGACGGTGTCTGCAGCCTGCCCCTTCCAGGTCTCGCCGAGCACGGCATCGAACACGCTCAGGTGCAGCGCGTCCACCTTGTCGTCTTCGTTGCGGATGGCCTCGGCCAGCTGCATGTCCTCCGTGGTGAGCAGCTCGGCGAGCATCTTCGCGATCTTCACGTCGAGCGCGCCCATCTCGGCGAACGTCGGGCGCAGGCTCTTGGGGATCACCTTGTCGGGGAACCGGTACCGGGCCAGCTGCGAGATGTGGGTGGACATGTCGCCCATCCGCTCGAGCGACGCGCTGATGCGCAACGCGCTCACCACGATGCGCAGGTCCCGCGCCACCGGCTGCTGCCGGGCAAGGATCGTGATCGCGAGCTCGTCGAGCTGAACGGTGAGCTCGTCGATCTTGTCGTCGTCGGCGATGACCTCTTCGGCCAGTGCCACATCGGACTCGTTGAAAGCCTGGGTGGCCTTCTCAATGGAGATGGCCACGAGCCGGGCGATCTCGGCGAGACGGTCCTGCACCTCGGCGAGCTCCTGCTGAAATACTTCACGCATGTATCTGTGGTCCTTCCTGGTCGCGCCAAAGCGCGCGAACGCATGAGGCCCGCCTGGCCCCCGATCAATACTGG
>Ga0247806_10000051_pt1 | contig 73283 bp, 58 predicted proteins | sample UWRJL059202B1_FD_179935 | JGI IMG/M metagenome (GOLD analysis project Ga0247806, IMG submission 179935) | Plant litter microbial communities from Arlington Agricultural Research Station in Wisconsin, United States - UWRJ-L059-202B-1 | ecosystem: Environmental > Terrestrial > Plant litter >... | reverse complement strand
GACACCACCGGCGGGGATAACGTATAACCGTGGCTCGAAGCATTTACATCACCTCCGCCGAGGGAAATACCGGCAAATCTACTATCGCACTCGGCGTTCTCGACACCCTGTTGCACTCCATCGAGCGGGTGGGCGTCTTCCGCCCCATCGCCCGCTCCAAGCACAAGCCCGACTACGTGCTTGAACTGCTGCTCAACCACCTGCAGGCCGGCAAGCCCGCGGGCACCAACCCGGCGCCCCAGCCGGCGCTGACCTACGAAGAGTGCGTCGGCGTCACCTACGACGACGTGCACGCCGACCCGGATGCCGCCCTCGGCCGCATCGTGGCCCGGTACAAGGCCGTCGAGGCGCAGTGCGACGCCGTCGTGGTCATCGGCAGCGACTTCACCGACGTCGGCAGCCCCACCGAATTGGCGTACAACGCCCGCATCGCCGCGAACCTCGGCGTTCCGGTGCTGCTCGTGCTCGCCGGCCGGGTCGGCTTCGGCCAGGGCGAGGGGCTCAACCTGGGCAACCAGCTCGGCCAGAGCGAACCGCGCACCAGCGACGACATCCGTCAGCTCACCGACGTGGCGCTGGCCGAACTGCAGTCCGAGCACGTGTCGCTGCTCGGTGTGGTGGTCAACCGCGCCGACCCCGAGAACCTCAACGGCATCATCGCCGCGGTGCGCGAGGGCGTCGACAACATGCCCGCCCTGCCCGACTCGCACGGGGCCGTCGTCCCGGTGTGGTCCATCCCCGAAGACGCGTTCCTCGTTGCACCCAGCATGAAGACCATCCTCGAATCCACCCACGGCACCCTGGTGCAGGGTGACCCGGAGCTGCTCTCCCGGGAGGCGCTCAGCGTGGTCGTGGCCGCCATGTCGATGGTCAACGTGCTGCCGCACCTCACCGAGGGCGCCGTCGTCGTCATCCCCAGCGACCGCCCCGAGGTGCTGCTCGCCGCCCTGATGGCCAACTCCTCCGCCACCTTCCCGTCGCTGGCCGGCGTGGTCCTGGTGGGCGGATTCGAGCTGCCCGAGTCGATCTCCCAGCTGATGAAGGGCCTCGCCCCGTCGGTGCCGATCATCCGCACCGACCTGGCCTCCTACGAAGCTGCGCTGCGGATCACCCACACCCGCGGCCGCCTCGCCGCCGACTCGCAGCGCAAGCACGACACCGCACTGGCGCTGTTCGAACAGCACGTCGACGGCGCGGCCCTCCTCGACCGGCTCAAGGTGAGCCGCGCCGACGTGGTCACCCCGCTGATGTTCGAGTACACCCTGCTCGAACGCGCCCGCCAGAACCGGATGCGCATCGTGCTGCCCGAGGGCGACGACGACCGGGTGCTCCGCGCCGCCGCCACCCTGCTGGCCCGCGACGTGGCCGACCTGATCATCCTTGGCGAGGAGTTCGAGGTGCGTTCGCGCGCCATCGGCCTGGGCCTGGACATCGCCAAGGCCGAGGTCATCAGCCCGTTCGACGACGTGCTGCGGATGCGCTTCGCCGAGGAGTACGCCCGGCTCCGCGCCCACAAAGGCGTCACCATCGACCAGGCCCGCGACGTCGTCACCGACGTCTCGTACTTCGGCACGATGATGGTGCAGCTCGGCCTGGCCGACGGCATGGTCTCCGGCGCCTCGCACACCACGGCCCACACCATCCGCCCGAGCTTCGAGATCATCAAGACCCGCCCCGGCGTCTCCGTGGTGTCCAGCGTGTTCCTGATGGCCCTGGCCGACCGGGTACTCGTCTACGGCGACTGCGCGGTCAACCCCGACCCCACCGCGGCGCAGCTGGCCGACATCGCCATCTCCGCCTCGGAGACCGCCGTGGAGTTCGGCATCGAGCCGCGCATCGCGATGCTGTCGTACTCCACCGGCGGCTCCGGCAGTGGCGCGGACGTCGAGAAGGTGCGGGAGGCCACCGCGATCGTCCGTGAACGCCGCCCCGACCTCGCCGTCGAGGGCCCCATCCAGTACGACGCCGCAGCGGATGCCGCCGTGGCCGCCGCGAAGATGCCCGACTCTGCCGTTGCCGGCAAGGCGAACGTCTTCATCTTCCCCGACCTCAACACCGGGAACAACACCTACAAGGCGGTGCAGCGCAGTGCTGGCGCCGTGGCGATCGGCCCCGTCCTGCAGGGCCTGCGCAAACCCATCAACGACCTTTCCAGAGGAGCCCTCGTGCAGGACATCGTGAACACCGTGGCGATCACCGCCATCCAGGCCGCATCGCTCGCAGCGGTGGTGGCAGCAGTATGACCGCCATCCTCGTCATCAACTCCGGCTCATCCTCGTTCAAGTACCAGCTGATCGACGTCGACTCCGAGACCGAACTGGCCGGCGGACTCGTCGAGCGCATCGGTGAAACCACCGGTCACGCCCGGCACACCAACACCGCGTCGGACGCCGGTCGCCAGGAGGCGAACCTGCCGATCCCCGATCACACCGCCGGCTTCGAGGTGATGATCGCGGCGTTCGCCGAGCACGGTCCGCAGCTCTCCGAGGCCAACCTCATCGCCGTGGGCCACCGCGTCGTGCAGGGCGGCAGCATCTTCACCGGCCCCACCGTGATCGACGACGCCGTGCAGCAGCAGATCGCCGACCTGGCCGACCTCGCCCCGCTGCACAACCCGGCACACGTGCAGGCCATCGTCGCGGCCCGCGCGAACTTCCCCGACGTGCCGCACGTGGCCGTCTTCGACACCTCGTTCCACCTCACCATGCCGCCGGCCGCGTACACCTACGCGATCGACCCGGCCCTCGCCGCGGAGCACAGCATCCGCCGCTACGGCTTCCACGGCACCTCGCACAAGTTCGTCTCCGAGGCCGCCGCGGAGTTCCTCGGCCGCCCGCTGGCCGAGCTCAAGACGATCGTGCTGCACCTTGGCAACGGGGCATCCGCCACCGCCGTCGACGGCGGCACGTCCATCGACACCTCGATGGGCCTCACCCCGCTGCAGGGCCTCGTGATGGGTACCCGCTCCGGCGACATCGACCCCGCTGTGCTGTTCCACCTGCACCGCAAGGCCGGCCTGTCGATCGACGACCTCGACACCCTGCTCAACAAGAAGAGCGGCATGCTCGCCCTCACCGGTAACGGTGACATGCGCGACGTCGAAGACGCCGCCGTGGCCGGCGACGCCGTGGCGATCGCCGCGCTCGACGTGTACTACCACCGCATCAAGGGCTACGTGGGCAACTACATGGCCCAGCTCGGCGGCCTCGACGTGATCGTCTTCACCGCCGGTGTCGGCGAGAACTCCGGCGTCATCCGGGAGGGCGCCCTGCGTGGCCTCGAGGGTCTCGGCATCGAGATCGACCCGGCTCGCAACGATCCGTTCTCCCGCGTCGCCCGCGTGGTGTCGACGGATGCGTCGCGCGTCACCGTTCTCGTCATCCCCACCAACGAGGAGCTCGAGATCGCCCGTTCCGCCCGAGCGGTCATCTAACCCGCGCGTCCGCCGGTCGAGCTTGTCGAGACCTAAAGGCGGAGATTCTCCCGACACGCCCCATCCGCTGCCCGGCAGCACGGTGTGTCCCGAGAATCTCCGCCTTTACCTTTCCCCCCAGTTCGCGCCCACCCCGACCCGCTGCGGTAGAGTTCCCGCGTGCGCACACTCCTGAACCTGATCTGGTTGGTCCTCAGCGGCTTCTGGCTGTTCCTCGGCTACGTGGCCGCGGGTGTTGTGCTCTGCATCCTGATCATCACCATCCCCTGGGGCATCGCGTCGTTCCGCATCGCCGGGTACGCGCTCTGGCCGTTCGGCCGCACCGTCGTGGACAAGCCGTCCAGCGGGGCGTTCTCGTTCCTCGGCAACGTGATCTGGGTCATCCTCGCCGGCTGGTGGCTCGCCCTCGCGCACATCGTCTCCGGTGTCGCGCTCTGCGTCACCATCATCGGCATCCCGCTCGGCATCGCCGACTTCAAGATGGTGCCCATCTCGCTCGCCCCGCTCGGCAAGGAGATCGTGCCCACCGGCGGCGGAGTCTTCGACCAGGCCGCCCGCCGCACCGCCTAGCTCGCCCGGCCCTCCCGGCCCGCCCGCAAAAGCGGAGAATGTCGCGACTCGCCGGGTGTCGCGCCGCGTGAGCGGGCGGGTCGCGAGAATCTCCGCCTGTGCGTCTCCCGTGTCAGCATGACGTTTTCCCTCGCCGAACCGTCTCAGCCTTAACGGTCCGACAACTCAAGGGAGCACCCGCATGTCGCCACGCAACACTCTGGTTCGCAGTTTGCACGATGTCGGTCTGGCCGCCTGGTTCGGTGGCTCGTTGATGGGAGCGGTGGGGCTGAACAGCGCCGCCTCTGCCGTCAGCAGCCCCCACGAACGTCTCACGGTGGCCAGCGTGGGCTGGAAGCACTGGGCCCCCGTGCAGTGGGCGGCCCTCGTGGCGCACGGCATCGGCGGGGTCGGCCTCATCATCGGCAACACCGGTCGGCTCGCCGCCCAGCCGGAGGGGCGGGTCAACACCGGGGTCAAGCTGGGCCTCACCGCCGTCGCCGTCGGCGCGACCGTTTACTCCGCGGTCATCGGCATGAAAATGGGCGCCCACGCCGGTGAACCGGCCGAGGGCACCACCGAGCCGGCGGATGCGGCCTCAGCCGAGTTGACGTCGGCGCAGACCCAGCAGCGCGTGCTGCAGTGGGTGACGCCCGCCGTCACCCTGGTCCTGATCGTGCTCGGCGCCCAGCAGGGCGAGCAGCAGCGGCCCGTCGCCGCTGCCACCGGCCGTCTCAAGCGGCTTTTCAGCCGCTGACCCGCACCATCCTCGGCCCGGTTCGTTGTCGACCCGGGCTCACCCGACTAGGAGATTTCAGATGAGCACCCAGAACGAAGACCCCACGACCAAGTACTACGGCGCCGGCTTCCCCAAGCAGGAGCAGGACCAGCCCGGCCTCACCGGCGCGACGGAGCCTCGCCCCGATCACGGCGAGGAAACCTATGCGGGCAGCGGCAAGCTCACCGGCAAGCGGGCGCTGATCACCGGCGGCGACTCCGGCATCGGCCGCGCCGTCGCCATCGCCTACGCCAGGGAAGGCGCCGACGTCGCCATCTCCTACCTGGCCGAGGAGCAGGAGGACGCCGAGGACACCGCGGCGCTGGTGCGCGCCGCCGGCCGCACCGCGCTGCTGCTTCCGGGTGACATCCGCGAGGAGGGTCACTGCATCTCGATCGTGAACGAGACCGTCGCCGCCCTCGGCGGCCTGGACATCCTGGTGCTCAACGCCGCCTACCAGGAGAACCGTGACGGCCTGGAGAACCTGTCCACGAAGGAGTTCGACCGGGTCTTCAAGACCAACCTGTACGCCACCCTGTGGATCGCGCGCACCGCCATCCCGCACCTGGCGCCCGGCTCGTCGATCATCTCCACCTCCTCGATTCAGGCGTCGAGCCCGGCTCCGGAGCTCATCGACTACGCGATGACCAAGGCCGCTCTCGTGGCGTTCACCCAGGCTCTCGCGCAGCAGCTGGGTTCTACCGGGGTGCGCGTTAACGCGGTGGCGCCCGGCCCCATCTGGACCCCGCTGATTCCGGCCACGTCCTGGCCGGACAAGCTGCCCACCTTCGGCCAGGAGACCCCGCTGGGCCGGGCGGGACAGCCGGCCGAACTGGCCAGCGCCTACGTGTTCCTGGCCTCGCCCGAGGCCTCGTACATCTCGGGTGCAGTGGTTCCCGTCACTGGCGGCCGCGGCTTCTAACGGGGGAGCGAGGTCTCGACAAGCTCGACCGACGATTGGTGCCGGCCCACAGGAACGTGGCGACACCCTGCGTGAACGCACCCGTCTCGTTGGTCGAGCCTGTCGAGACCCGGCGGGCCGGCCTGCGGCTGCGGCGGCAGCGCCCACGCCCACGTCGCGACACTCTGCGTGAACGCGACCCTCGCGTTGGTCGAGCCTGTCGAGACCCGGCGGGCCGGCCTGCGGATGCCGCGGCAGCGCCCACGCGCACGTCGCGACACTCTGCGTGAACGCGACCCTCGCGTTGGTCGAGCCTGTCGAGACCCGGTGGGCCGGCCTGCGGATGCCGCGGCAGCGCCCACGCGCACGTCGCGACACTCTGCGTGAACGCGACCCTCTCGCTGGTCGAGCCTGTCGAGACCCGGTGGGCCGGCCTGCGGATGCGGCGGCAGCGCCCCACACGCACGTCGCGACGGTCTGCGTGAACGCACCCCTCGCGTTGGTCGAGCCTGTCGAGACCCGGCGGGCCGGCCTGCGGATGCCGCGGCAGCAGCCCCACGCGCACGTCGCGACACTCTGCGTGAACGCACCCGTCTCGTTGGTCGAGCCTGTCGAGACCCGGCGGGCCGGCCTGCGGATGCGGCGGCAGCGCCCCACGCGCACGTCGCGACGGTCTCAACAAGCTCGACGGACGATCGGGACCAGCCCGACCAGCGGTCTCGCCTAGGGCGTGAGCACCACCTTGATGCAGCCCTTCTCCTTCTTCTGGAAGAGCTCGTACATCTCCGGGGCCCGGTCCAACGGCACCCGGTGCGTCACCAGGTCCTCCACGCCCAGCGGGTCGGCGGGGTCCTCGACCAGCGGCACCAGCTCGTCCAGCCACGGCTGCACGTTGCACTGGCCCATCCGCAGGGTGACCTGTTTGTCGAACAGTGACTTCATCGGGGTGGGGTCGGCCTCACCGGCATACACGCCGCTGAGCGACACCGTGCCGCCGCGGCGCACGGCGTCGAACGCGAGATGCATAGCGCTGAGCCGGTCGATCCCGCCGGTATTCATCACCTTGTGCGCCACGGCGTCGGGCAGCAGGCCCACCGCGGCCTGCGCCAGGCTCGCCGCCGGCGCCCCGTGCGCCTCGAGCCCCACAGCGTCGACGATCGAATCCGGGCCGCGGCCGTCGGTGCTGTCGCGCAGCCGCTCCAACACGTCCTCGGTGAGATCCAACGTCTCCATGCCATACCGCTCCGCCATCAGGCGGCGCTCCGGAACCGGGTCCACAGCCACCACCCGGTGCCCCAGGTGCCGGGCGATCCGGCCCACGAACTGGCCCACCGGCCCCAGACCGAGCACCCCGAGCACGCCATCCGCGGGCAGATTCGCGTGCGCGACCCCCTGCCAGGCCGTCGGCAGGATGTCGCTGAGAAAGAGATACCGCTCGTCGGGCAGGTCGTGGCCCACCGTGCGGGCGTTGAAATCGGCCAGCGGCACCCGCAGCCGTTCGGCCTGACCGCCGGGAACCGAGCCGTACAGTTCGGTGTACCCGTACAGCGAGGCGCCACTGTCGTGGGCCCGGTTCTGCGTGGTCTCGCACTGGGTGGTCAGCCCGCGCCGGCACATGAAGCAGTCGCCGCACGCGATCACGAATGGGATCACGACCCGGTCGCCGGGCACCAGATTCCGCACGGATGCGCCCACCTCCTCCACGACGCCCATCGACTCGTGGCCGAGAATGTCGCCGGGGGTCAGGAACGGGCCGAACACCTCGTACAGGTGCAGGTCGGAGCCGCAGATGGCCGTCGATGTGATCCGGATGACCACGTCCGTGGGTTGTTCGATTACCGCATCCGGCACGGTCTCCACCGAGACGTGCCGTTTGCCCTGCCAGGTGAGAGCTCTCACTTGGACTTCGCCGTGGTCTTCGCAGCGGGCTTCGACCCGGGCTGCGGCGCGGATGCGGTCGGGCCGTAGAACGCCTCCACCTCGGCCATCTCCATGGCCGCGGTGGCCTGGATCAGCTCGAGCAACGCCGGGTCGAGGCCGGGGGAGAACTCCTCCATCCGCTCGTCGGCGATCACCGACGGCACCCCTTCCGGCGCCTGCTCGTCGGCGACGAGCGTGGTGCCGTCCTTCGACGGCGACATGCCCTGGTAGATCTTGCCCGCCTCCGACTGGCCGGCGAGGTCGAAGGTGTACTGCTTGCTGTGCAGACCGAGGTCGAGCAGCTTCTTCACCTCGGGGAACTTCTCCGCGTTGGTCTTGGGGATCGGCAGCAGGGTGTTCCAGTTCACGCCCAGGGTCTCCAGCGCCTTGGCGTAGGCGTTCTCGTGCGCCTGGTCGCGCACGATCAGGTACGCGATCGTCGACCGCGCGGTCTTGTTCTGGGTCATCTCGTAGATCCGGCACTTCTGCAGCCGCCCGGTGGACTCCAACATGAGGTTGTAGAGCAGGTCGAGCACCAGGTTGCCGGAGTTGTACACGTAACTGCCGCTCCACGGGTTGCCCACGGCGTCGACCGGCAGCGCACCCTGCGCACCCACGAGGTAGTGGTGGATGTTGCCGTGGTCCAGCGCGATCTCCAGTGGGATCGCCCCGCCGGAACCGGGCTTGTCCAGGGGGTCGGTGACCTTGCCCTGGTAGCGGGGTGAGCCATCCAGCAGCCGGGAGATGGTGGTGCCGATGAGTTCGACGTGGCTGATCTCCTCGGTGCCGATGCCCTGGATCAGGTCACGGTACGGCTTAGCCGCCGCGCCACGGAAGTTCATCGACTGGAACAGGTACTGCATCATCGTGCGCATCTCGCCGAACTGACCGCCGAGGCCCTCCTGCAGCGCGTTGGCGGCGGCCGGATCCGGCTCGTCCTGGGCAATGTCGTGAATGAGTCGCTGCACGTGGAAGTACATGGGTTGACCTTTCCTAGCGTGGATGGTGCGGACCCGCCGGCTTTCCGGCGGGTTCGTGTGGGGGTCCGTTCAGTTCTTGGTGTTGAGCCGCCGTGCGCTCTTCTCGCGCAGGCTCCGCCCGGCGGCCACGTCCTGACGGTCTTTCAGGGCAGCCTTGTCGCTCTTGCGGGTGTCCCGTGGCGGCAGCTGGATCTCTTCTTCAGCCGCGATGCCCGCCTGCAGCTGCCGGCCCCGCTCGAGTTCGGCGTCGAACTCGGCGCCGAACAGCAGCGCGAGGTTGGCGATCCAGAGCCAGAGCAGGAAGATCACCACGCCGGCGAGCGACCCGTAGGTGCGGTCGTAGCTGGCGAAGTTGGTGATGTACAGCCCGAACAGGGCCGACGCGATCACCAGGGTGATCAGCGCCAGCAGCGCGCCCAGGCTGACCCAACGGAACTTGGGCTGCTTGGCGTTCGGGGTGGCGTAGTAGAGGATCGCGATGATCAGCACCACGGCCAGGGCCAGGATCGGCCACTTCGCGATGGACCAGACGATCTGCACGGTTTCGCCGAGGCCCAGGGCGTCACCCACCGCTTCCGTCACGGGCCCGGAAATGATCAGGACCACCAGCATGATCATGATCAGCAGAATGCTGACGATGGTCACGAACAGCTGCATCGGGCGCAGCTTCCAGAACGGCCGGCCCTCTTCGATTTCGTAGATCCGGTTCATCGCCCGGCTGAACGCGCCGACGTAACCGGATGCCGACCAGATGGCCAGCACGATACCGAAAACGAGGGCGATCCCGGCGGACGGCGACGAGCTGAACTGCTCGAGCGGTTCGCGCAGAACCTCGGCCGTGCCGCCGGGAGCGACCTCGTTGACGAGGTCGAGGATGGTGTCGACGGACCGCTCGCCCTGACCGAAGACGCCCAGCAGCGAGATCAGTGCGATCAGCGCGGGGAACAGCGCCAGCACCGCGTAGTACGTCAGCGATGCGGCGATGTCGGTGCACTGGTCCGCGGAGAATTCGCGCAGGGTCTTCTTGAGCGCATACTTCCAGGACGGTTTCTGCACCTCACCCGGCGTATCCGGTTTGCGCGGATCGTTGGGTGACGGCGCGGTGTTCTTCTTCTCACTGGTGTCGTTGCGGGCCACCGGTACATCTCCTCGTTCTCGAGCGTGCAGATAGTGCTGTTTTTCGGTTAGACGGCGCCCTGGCCGGCCCGCGTGGCCGTCTCGCGAACCTCGTCGGCCGACGAGGTGGTTTCGCTCTTCACGGTGCCAGCTGCATCCGTCGCCGTGCCCTTGACGGCTTCGGCCGCGTCGGTGAGCGGCTGCTTGAGGTTCTCGCCGACCTGCTTCGCGGCGTCTTTGGCCTCAGTGACCAGTGGCTCCGCGGCATCCTTCACGTTGGCCGCGACCTGCTTCTCGACGGTGCTGGCGGGAATCAGCGACGAGGCGAGCCAGCCGATGCCGAACGCGATCAGACCCACCGCGAGCGGGTTGCCCTTGGCCTTGTCGACGGCGTTGTGCGCCAGGCCGGAGGCGTCGTCAGCGACCCCGCCGAGGGAGTCGCCGGCGTCGGATGCGCTACCCATAACTCTGTCCTTCACCGAGGAGAACGCTCCCCGCACCTTGTCGGTCTGGCGGTGCATGATCTTGCCCGGGGTGACCTTGTCGGCCAGGGCATCGACGTCGGCGCCCAGTTCGCGGCGGGTGGTCTCGATCTGGCTCCGCAGAACCTCGGGGTCATTGTTGGGCGTGGAAATGCTCATCGGTTTTCCTCGTTTCGTTTCAGTGCGTCAGGGATGTGCTTCAGGGAGTCGACGGTCTCGGGTGCGCCCTTGATGGCCTGCATTTCTTTGCGGCCGAGCACGAACAGCACCGCGGCGACGATGCCCCAGATGACGGCGACGATCACGGCCGCCCAGGCGATGTCGATGACGTGCCCGAGGCCCCACCAGGCGGCGAGCGACAGGAACAGCACCGTCAGGTGACCGGCGTACCCGGCTCCGCCGAGCATCCCGGCGCCCTTGCCGGCGCGGGTGGCGGACTGCTTGACCTCGGCCTTGGCCAGTTCGACTTCCTGGCGCATGAGCACGGAGACGTCGCGGGTCACCTCGGTGAGCAGGTCGCCCAGAGAGGTGTCGGCGGCCTTGCGTTCAGACGGGGTCGGCAGGTCACTCATCGTCGCGCTTCCCCTGGTAGTCGGGGTACTCAGCGGCCGGAGGGGTGCCGTGGCCGGCGGGGCTGCCGTCGACGGGGGTGTCGAAGGCGGTGTCGATCCCGGTCGTGGCGCCGACGACGCCGAACTGGGTCCCGGCCTGGGAGTCAACACTCGCCTGCGGGCGCGCGCCGGTGGTCCCGACTGGTGCGGCGGATGCGGTGGAGCCGGTGGTGCCGGAGGTGTCGGAGTCCTTGGCTTCGGCGATCACCGAGCGGGTCAGCCGGCCGGCCACCACGCCGGCGACGGCGGCGATGGCGATGAACATGCCCGGGCGGCGCCGGGCGAAGCCCTTCACCTCGTCGAGTAGGGCGCCCGGGTCGCGCTGGTCGAGCCAGTCGGCCACTCCGGCGGCGCGGGTGGCGGCCTGGTGGGCCAGGTCGCTGGCCACACCCTGCGACTCGGACTTCTCGGCCATCGAGCCGAACTCGTCGCCGAGGGTGCGGATGCCGGAGGCGACCCGCTTCTGCTGCGACGCGGCCTGGTTGCTCAGTTCGCTCTGCGTCTGGCGGTACAGGTCCTTCGCCTGCTGTTTGGTTTCGCTGCCGACCTTGTGCAGTTCCTCCTTGGCGACGCCGGCGACGTGCGCTCCGGCGGCGACCGAGGTGTCCTTCACGTCAGCGGCACGCTCCTTGGCGTCGGTGCTGCTGTCCGACGCGCTGCCGGACGCCGCGTTGGTGTCGACGTCCGGGTTTTCCGGTGCGGATGTTGGGTAGGTGTTCGACATGACTCTCCTTGAGAAATCGATGTTCGGGGGGCGCCGAGGCTCGACGCCTGTGTCGTGATCGCCCAATCATCAGCCGCCCCAATCCCGAATTCAAGGACTCCGGGAGAACACGTGAATTCCAATATTTTTTGTGACGAAAGGCCGATTCCGTCGTCCATATATAGGCGCGGCGGATTCGACGACGAGTTGCTCAGGGGGGATAGCGCAAAACCTAGAACGCGTGTAAATTTCGGCGACTTTTCATTGGTCCGGGCACGTTGTTCCGGCGTCCGGCGCCGCGTCGAACCGCTGCTCTGGCGGGGATGCCCCCTGTGTCTCAGCCGCCCTCGTTGTGCATCTCGACCACCCGTCCTATAGCGGACGACCTCGTCGTCTCAGCTGCTCGCGTTGGGCATCCTCGACCACCCGTGCGATGACCAGGAAGGTGCTCTCCCAGTCCTGAAGGATGTGCCGCTGGGTGAGCCGGAGCACCCGGCGGCCGAGACCCTCGTAGAGCAGGTCGCGGTCCCGGTCGGCCTGAAACCGGTCCGGGCCGTGCCACTTCTTCCCGTCGGTCTCCAGGGCCACGCAGTCCTCCACAACGAGGTCCTCGGCCGGCAGCCCCCGTGGGGTCTCCTGCGCGACCACCCGGAACCCCGCCCGCCGCAACCGGCGGCGCACCAGAGTCTCCTGGCCGGAATCGGCGGTGAACTCGATCTCAGCGATCCCCGCCTGCAGGTGCTCAGGCGCGATGGCGCAGATCTCCCACAACTGTTCGGCGGTGATGAACCCCTCGTGCACCGCGGATTCCAGGCACGCGATCGCGTTCTCCTCATCCAGGCAGTGGATGGCGCGCCACACTGCCTCCATCGGCTCGACCAGCCAGCACCGTCCGGTCGTGAAGCGCGACGGGTCGTCGCCCGAATCCGGCGCAGGCCGCCTTGGGGCGCCCGCGAGCCGCATGGCGTGCCAGTCCGCGGTGGGCCCGGCCTCGACCCCGATGGCCGCCCGCGGAGTAGCGGGTCGGGCGGAGGGCGACGGGCTGTTCGCGCCAGAAAACGGCTCGGACCAGTGATACACGATCGGCCTCCCACGGGAATCGACCAGGTCGCGGCCGGTGCCGTGCTGGCCCGGGCGCAGTTGCAGATGCAGCCGGGGGTCGACCCCCGCCCACACGTTGGCCCGGCGCAGCGCCGACAGGCACCCGATCCGGCCGTGCGCCCGGGCCGCCGCCAGCTGGTCGCCCGCGCCATCCACCCCGCCGAGGTGTCGACACCCGTAGCGTCCACGGGCAACCCGGCTCAGTGCACCGCGAGCGAGGGCATCGCGCACCGCCCGAGCAGGGACACCCCGTTCGCGCAATTCCTCCACGGATGCGAGGTGCCCGAGCGTGCACACAACAAGTTCAGCAGAAACCATGACTGCACCCTCGCTCGCGCCCACCCCCACCCCCGGCCATCCCGGTCCATCTGGGGGATTCTGCAGGCGTGCCCGCCTGTGGAGGACCCGCGCCCCTCGGCCGCGTCGCCGGTGGCCGCACGCACAGGCGGAGAATCCGGCGACACGCCCCGTGAGCGGCCCGCGCACGCGGCGTGTCCCGAGATTCTCCGCCGTTACATTCCGTGCCCGGCGACCCTGGCTGAGCGGGTGGGCCGGATGCGCAGGCCGCGGGTGGGCAACGGGTGCGCGCCGGTGGAGCACCCACCTGGCCCCGCGGCATCCGGTGGCCGCACGTACAGGCGGAGAATCTGGCGACAGGCCCTGTCGGCCGCCCGCGCACGCGGCGTGTCCCGAGATTCTCCGCCGTTACGTACGCCCCCGCCCCCTACGAGCGCGGCGGCGGCGCTGTGCTTGCTCGCACCACGAGGTGCGTGGGCACGATGGTGGTGCCGGGGCCCACGGCGGCGGGGGAGTCGATCTGCCGCAGCAGCTTCTCGATGCAGAGCCGCCCCACCTGACCGAAGTCCTGGTGCACGGTGGTCAGCGGCGGCCAGAACGCATCCGCCTCGCGCATGTCGTCGAAGCCGACCACGCTCACATCGGCCGGCACCGACCGGCCCGCCTCGTGCATGGCGCGCATCACGCCGAGGGCCATCTGGTCGTTCGAGGTGAAGATCGCGGTCACCGCGGGGTCGGCCGCGAGCCGCACCCCGTGTTCGTACCCGCTCTGCGCGTTCCAGTCACCCACCAGAACCGGCGGCACCTCGGCGCCGGCCGCTTCGAGGGTCGACCGCCAGGATGCCGTGCGGCGCCCGGCCGAGAACGACGACTCGGGCCCGGCGATGTGCCAGACCGTGCGGTGCCCGAGGTCGAGCAGGTGCTGGGTGGCCAGCCGGGCGCCCTCGGTCTGGTCGGTGTCCACCACGGTGTACCGGGCGCCGGCGTCGGAGTCGACGATCACGACCGGCAACCCGGTCGGCACGGTCACGTCGATGCGGTCCAGGATGTGCGCTTCCATGATGATCACGATGCCGTCGACGGCCTGCTCGGCCAGCCGGTTCACGGCGCCGGCGACGGCGCCCTGGGTGGGCAGGGCCACCGGGATCAGCGTGATCGAGTAGCCGGCCTCGGCGGATGCGGTGGCCACGGCGTCGAGGGTGCGCATGTTGCCGAAGCTCGACAGCGTGAACATGATCACGCCGATGGTGCTGAACCGGCCGGATTTCAGCGCCCGGGCGGCGCTGTTGGGCCGGTAGCCGAGCTCGTCCATCGCGGCGCGCACCCGGTCGCGGGTGTCGGCGTCGACGTTGCTGCGGGCGTTCACCACTCGGGAGACCGTCTGCGAGGACACCCCGGCCAGCGCCGCGACATCCGCCATCGACGGCAGGCGCTGCACCGAACGGGTGCCACCGGTCGTCGCCGGGGCGGCACCGGGCGTCACGCCGTCGGACGGGCTGATCGTTGCCACGTGCCCTCCCGAGCAAGAAAAAAGTACAAGATGTTTACGTAAACATGCTAGCGTGCTTACACGTCATGTTTACGCAAACATGACCTGCAGCAACACCCCCCATTGCACCACCATCCCGAGCTAGAGAAAACAGGCATGACGACGCTGTCAACACTCCCCCCTAGTGGCCAGGCCCTTACGAGTCCCCGCACACCGCGCCCGCAGAAGCAGAAGCGCGACTGGACCGGCTGGAAGTTCATCGGCCCGTTCATGGTCGTCTTCGCCCTGGTGCTCATCGCCCCGGTGCTGTACTCGATCTACCTCAGCTTCTTCAAGGACCAGCTCGTCGGCGGCAACTCCTTCGTGGGCTTCGAGAACTACGGCCAGGCGCTCACCGACCCCAAGTTCTGGGAGTCGATGGGCCGGGTCACCCTGTTCTTCGTCGTGCAGGTGCCGATCATGCTCGGCATCGCGCTCTTCGCCGCCCTCGCCATCGACAGTGCCCGCCTGCACCTGTCCAGCTTCTTCCGCATCGCGATCTTCCTGCCCTACGCGGTGCCCGCCGTGGTCGCCACCCTCATGTGGGGCTTCATGTACGGCACCAAGTTCGGCCTGGTCGGCAACCTCAACGACTTCTTCGACATCGCCATCCCCAACCCGCTGGGCGCCAGCTGGGTGCTCGCGGCGATCGGTAACATCGTCACCTGGGAGTTCATCGGCTACAACATGATCCTGTTCTACGCCGCTCTCCGGGTGATCCCCACCGACCTCTACGAGGCGGCCTCCCTCGACGGCGCGAACGCGTTCCGCATCATCCGCAGCATCAAGCTGCCGGCCCTGCGCCCTGCCATCGTCATCGGCGGCATCTTCAGCGTGATCGGCAGTTTCCAGCTGTTCAACGAGCCAAGCATTCTGCAGTCGCTGGCCCCGAACACCATCTCCACCTACTTCTCGCCGAACATGTACGCGTACAACCTGTCCTTCTCCGGACAGCAGTACAACTACTCGGCCACCATCGCGATCATCGTCGGTCTCTTCACCGCCGTCATCGCCTACATCGTTCAGAACTCCGGTTCACGGAAGGAGGTCTGAGATGTCGATTCTTGACCAGGCCACAGTGGATGCCGCGGCCGGCCCCAAGAAGGCCTCGCGGATGTCCCGCTACACCAAGGCGGCCAAGCCCAGCAGCACCCTGCACACCAAGAAGTCGATCATCCTCACGCTCGTCATGGGCGCGCTGCTGATCTACAGCCTGCTGCCGTTGTTCTGGCTCTTCGTGAACTCCACCAAGACCCAGGCCGAACTGCTCAACTCGTTCGGCCTCTGGTTCTCCGGTGACTTCGCCCTCTTCGACAACATCGCCGCCACCCTGGCGTACAACGACGGCGTCTTCGTGCGCTGGTTCCTCAACACCGTGCTCTACGTCGTCGTCGGCGCCGGCGGCGCCACCTTCCTGGCCGCTCTCGGCGGCTACGGCCTGGCCAAGTTCAACTTCCCGGGCAAGAAGGCCGTCTTCGCCGTCGTGCTCGGCGCCGTGGCCATCCCCGGCACCGCGCTGGCCGTGCCGACGTTCCTCATGTTCAGCCAGATGGGCCTCACGAACACCCCGTGGGCGGTCATCCTGCCCTCGCTGATCAGCCCGTTCGGTCTGTACCTGATCTGGACGTACGCCATGGACGCGGTGCCCACCGAGGTGCTCGAGGCCGCACGCATGGATGGTTCGGGCGAGTTCCGCACGTTCTTCACCATCTCGCTCAAGCTGTTGGCCCCCGGTCTCGTGACGGTGCTGCTGTTCACCCTGGTGGCCACCTGGAACAACTATTTCCTGCCCCTGATCATGCTGAGCGAACCCACCTGGTACCCGCTCACCGTGGGTCTCAATCAGTGGAACCAGCAGGCCCAGACCGTGGGCGGCGACGTGATCTACAACCTCGTCATCACCGGGTCGTTGCTCACCATCGTTCCGATCGTCGTGGCATTCCTGTTCCTGCAGCGCTACTGGCAGTCCGGGCTCGCGTCCGGCGCCGTCAAGGCCTGACCGACTTCTCCATCCGAAGCACCCGCACCACCCGCACCATCCGTTCAACGCATCACAGTCATCCGTTTACAAGGAAGTGAAAGGCACCTCATGAAGGCACCACACAGCACCCGTCTGCGTCGCACCGCCGCCGCCGTCGCCACCGGACTTGCTCTGAGCATCTCCCTCGCCGCCTGCTCCGCAGCCGGTGGAGCAGGCGCCGAGTCCGGCACCGCCGAGGACATCGAAGCGGCCCTCCAGGAAGAAACCACCCTCACCGTGTGGGCCTGGGCCCCGGCCGTGAAGGACATCGCCACGGCGTTCGAGAAGAAGTACCCGAACGTCACCGTCGACGTGGTCAACGCCGGCACCGGCAACGACCAGTACATCAAGCTGCAGAACGCGATCAAGGCCGGTTCGGGCGCCCCCGACGTGGCCCAGATCGAGTACTACGCGCTGCCGCAGTTCGCCCTGTCCGAAGCCCTCGTCGACCTCGGCGAATTCGGCCTGGACTCGCTCGAAGACCAGTACACCGCCAGCACCTGGGGTTCGGTGAACCTCGACGGCGGCGTCTACGCCCTGCCGCAGGACTCCGGCCCCATGGCCATGTTCTACAACAAGGCCGTCTTCGACGAGTACGGCCTCACCGTGCCCACCACCTGGGACGAGTACATCGCCACCGCCGAGAAGCTGCACGCCGCCAACCCGAACGCCTACATCACCAACGACACCGGCGACGCGGGCTTCGCCACCAGCATGATCTGGCAGGCCGGCGGCCAGCCGTTCACCACCACCGGTTCGACCGAGGTCGAGGTGAACCTGCAGGATGAGGGTTCGAAGAAGTTCGCCGACACCTGGAACCAGCTCATCGAGAAGGACCTGATCGCCCCGACCTCCAGCTGGAGCGACGAGTGGTACCGGGGCCTGGGCGACGGCACCATCGCCACGCTCAACATCGGCGCCTGGATGCCCGGCAACCTGGAATCCGGCGTACCGGAAGCATCCGGTGACTGGCGCGTCGCACCGCTGCCCGTTTACGAGGCCGGCGACACCGCCAGCGCCGAGAACGGTGGTGGCGGCGACGCCGTGCTCGCCCAGAGCAAGAACAAGCTGGCCGCGGCCGGATTCGTCGAGTTCATGAACGCCGGCGACGGCGCCCAGATCTCCATCGACCAGGGCGGTTTCCCGTCCACCGTCGCCGACCTCGAGTCCGAAGAATTCCTCGGCTACGAGAGCGAGTACTTCGGAGGCCAGAAGATCAACGAGGTCCTCGTGCAGTCCGCCAGCGACGTCGTCGAAGGCTGGAGCTACCTGCCGTTCCAGGTCTACTCGAACAGTGTCTTCTCCGACACCGTCGGCCAGTCCTACGCCGAGAAGTCCGACCTCAACCAGGGCCTGACCGCCTGGCAGGACGCGATCACCAAGTACGGCAACGAGCAGGGCTTCACCGTCAAGTAAGCAGCCATACCCCGCACCACCGGAGGGTGGGTCTGTTTCAGGCCCACCCTCCTGCTGTACACCGACCCAAAGGATTCCCCGTGTTGCACGCCCGGCTCAGCATCACCCGCGACGACGTTGTCGCCCCCGTCTCGCCCCGACTTTTCGGCTCGTTCGTCGAGCACATGGGCCGCGCCGTGTACACCGGCATCTACGAGCCCGGCCACCCCACCGCCGACACCAACGGGTTCCGCCAGGACGTGCTCGACCTGGTGCGGGAGCTGAACCCCAGCCTGATCCGTTACCCCGGCGGCAACTTCGTCTCCGGCTTCCGCTGGGAAGACAGTGTCGGCCCCGTCGCCGAGCGGCCGACGCGCCTGGACGTGGCGTGGCACAGCGTGGAGACCAACGAGGTGGGCCTGCACGAGTTCGCCGACTGGGCGGATGCGGCGGGCGTGGAGATCATGCAGGCCGTGAACCTCGGCACTCGGGGCATCGCGGATGCCGCGGCCCTGCTGGAATACTCCAACCACCCCGGCGGCACCGCCCTCAGCGACCAGCGCCGGGCCAACGGCCGCACCGACCCGTTCGGCATCCGCGTCTGGTGCCTCGGCAACGAGATGGACGGCCCCTGGCAGATCGGCCACAAGACCGCCGACGAGTACGGCCGGCTCGCCGCCGAGACCGCCCGGGTGATGAAGTGGGTCGACCCCACCGTCGAACTCGTCGTCGCCGGCAGCTCCAACGCCGAGATGCCCACCTTCGGCAGCTGGGAACGCACCGTGCTCGAGCACACGGCCGAGCTCGTCGACCACATCTCGCTGCACGCCTACTACGAGGAAACCCCCGGCGACCTGGACAGCTTCCTCGCCTCCGGTGTGGGCCTCGAGCGGTACATCACTGACGTCGCCCAGGTGATCGACGAGGTCACCGTGGCGCAGGGCCTGGACCGGTTCATCGGCATCAGCGTCGACGAATGGAACGTCTGGTACCAGACCCGGTTCAACGAGGTCGACAAGGCGCCGCTGTTCGCCGGTGACTGGAACACGCATCCGCGCCTGATCGAAGACGAGTACAACGTCAGCGACGCCGTCGTTGTCGGCTCCCTGCTGATCACCCTGCTGCGTAACAGCGACCGGGTCTCCATGGCCAACCTGGCTCAGCTGGTGAACGTGATCGCCCCGATCCGCTCCGAGCCGAACGGCCCGGCCTGGCGGCAGAGCACCTTCTTCCCCTTCGCGCTCACCGCCGCGGCCGCCCACGGCGACGTGCTGGCCACCACCATCCACTCCGACAGCTACGACACCGTTCAGCACGGCACCGTCGACCTGGTCGATGCCGCCGTCACCGCAACCGACGAGGAGATCGTCTTGTACCTGGTCAACCGCTCCAGCTCGAGCCCGCTCACCCTGGAGGTGGACCTGGCCGGCGCCCCCGCCAGCACCGTGCTCTCGGCGCAGAGCCTCTACGCACCCGAGGGTGGTGACCGGTTAGCGACGAACGCCGTGGACCATCAGGACACCGTGCGCCCGGTGGGACTGGCCGACGTGGAGCTGACCGAGAACGGCACCGTCGCGACCATCGTGTTGCCCGCGCTGTCCTGGTCCATCGTTCGCCTCGCCGCGCAGGCCGCAGCATGAGCGCCGTGACGCCTCGCGGGGTCTCGACAAGCTCGACCAACGAAATGGATCGTCGGTCGAGCTTGTCGAGACCCGGTGACCTGACCTCGCCAGAGCCCCGCTCGACCGATCGCTGGGTGCGCTGGCCCGAGGCGCACACCCTCGCCGACGGCACCGAGAGCCTGCCCGCCGGCGCCAAGCGCATCGGCTATGGCGCCGACTACAACCCCGAGCAGTGGCCCGAAGCGGTCTGGGCCGACGACGTGCGCCTGATGCGCGAGGCCGGCGTGAACATCGTCAGCGTCGGCATCTTCTCCTGGGCCCTGCTGCAGCCCACCCCGAGTACCTGGGATTTCGGCTGGCTCGACCGTGCCATCGACCTGCTGCACGCCAACGGCATCGCCGTGGACCTCGCCACCGCCACCGCCAGCCCGCCGCCCTGGCTTACCGAACGCCACCCTGAGGTGCTGCCGGTGAACCGGGTCGGCGAGACCATCTGGCCCGGCGGCCGCCAGCAGTGGCGCCCCACCTCGCCCGTCTTCCGCCGCTACGCCCTCGCGCTGGTGGAGAAGATGGCCGAACGCTACGCCGACCACCCGGCCCTGTCGATGTGGCACATCAGCAACGAGCTCGGCTGCCACAACGTCTACGACTTCTCGGATGACGCTGCCAGGGCCTTCCGCACCTGGCTCGAGACCCGCTACGGGTCGCTCGGTGAGCTCAACCGCGCCTGGGGAACCGCGTTCTGGTCGCAGAACTACACGTCGTGGAGCCAGATCCTGCCCCCGCGGCTGGCGGCGACGCATCCGAACCCCACCCAGCAGCTCGACTTCGCCCGGTTCTCCAGCGACGCGCTCAAGGACTACCTGATCGACGAGCGTGAGGTGCTGCGCCGCATTACGCCCGAGGTGCCGATCACCACCAACTTCATGGTGATGGGCGAGACCCGCGGCATGGACTACGCCGACTGGGCCGGGGAGATCGACCTGGTCTCCAACGACCACTACCTGCTCGTGGCCGACCCGAACGCGTTCGAGGAGCTCTCCTTCTCGGCCAACCTGACCGGGCAGATCGCCGGCCGCGCCCCGTGGTTCCTCATGGAGCACTCCACCAGCGCCGTCAACTGGCAGCCGGTGAACCAGGCCAAGAGCCCCGGGCAGCTCCGCCGTGACAGCCTGACGCACCTGGCCCACGGCGCCGACGCGATCTGCTTCTTCCAGTGGCGTCAGTCGCTGGCCGGGGCGGAGAAGTTCCACTCCGCGATGCTGCCGCACGCCGGCGAAGACAGCACGGTGTTCCGCAGTGTCGCCCGTTTCGGCGCCGAACTCGGCACCCTGGCCGAGATGGCCGGCAGCCGTACCCGGCAGGCCCGCATCGGCATCCTCTTCGACTGGGACTCCTGGTGGGCGTCCGAGCTCGACTCGCACCCCACCGAGCTGCTGCGCTACAAGGCCGAGGCCATGGCCTGGTACACCGCCGCGCTCGCGAACGGCCTGCAGGCCGACATCGTGCCGGCCCGCTCGGTGCTGACGGGCACCGGCCTGACCGGGTACGACCTGGTCATCGCGCCGATGCTCTACGTCGTGCCGCAGCCGCTGGCGGATGCGCTGGCCGACTACGCCCGCACCGGCGGCCACCTGGTGGTCGGCGTGTTCTCCGGCATCGCCGACACAGACGACCACATCCACCCCGGCGGCTACCCCGGCGCGTTCCGCGAGCTGCTCGGGGTGCGCGCCGAGGAGTTCAGCGGCCTGCTGGCCGGCCAGACCGTGGCGCTCACCGGCGACCTGCCGGCCGGGTCCACCGGATCACTGCTCACCCACGACGTCACCGTGCTGCCCGACGTGGAGGTGCTGGCCCGATTCGACGACGGTCCGTTCCCCGGCGTGCCGGCGATCACCAGCCGTACCGCCGGCGCGGGCCGCGCCAGCTTCGTCGCCACCGTGCTCGACCGCTCCGCCCTCGAAGCCCTGGTGGGCCGGTTCGCGGCGGATGCCGGCATCCGCTCGGGCCTGCCCGCCGCGGTGCACGGCAGCGTGCAGCTGGCCGTGCGCCAGGGCGACACCGACGACTACCTCTTCTACATCAACCACACCACGCGGCAGGTGACGGTGCCGCTGACCGCGGCCGACGGGCAGCTCACCGCGGTCGACCTCGGCGGCAGCACCCTCAGCACCGATGCGCTCACCCTGCCGGCCACCGGCGTCGCCGTGCTGCGTCGCACCCGAACGGAAGCTTGAGCATGAGTGAGATCCACACCTCGTCCACCGGCGGCACCGCCGCGGGCACCTTCGCGATCGGTGACGAGGACTTCCTCCTCGACGGTGAGCCGTTCCGGGTGCTCGCCGGAGCCATCCACTATTTCCGGGTGCACCCCGATCACTGGGCCGACCGCATCCGCAAGGCCCGTCTGATGGGGCTGAACACGATCGAGACCTACGTGGCCTGGAACGCGCACTCGCCGCAGCGCGGGTCGTTCGACACCGACGGGCAGCTCGACCTGGCCCGGTTCCTCGACCTGATCGCCGCCGAGGGCATGTACGCCATCGTGCGGCCCGGCCCGTACATCTGCGCCGAGTGGGACAACGGCGGCCTGCCCGGCTGGCTGTTCACCGACCCCGCCGTGGGCGTGCGCCGCAACGAACCGCTGTACATGACGGCCGTGGCCGAGTACTTCGAGCAGCTGCTGCCGATCGTGGCGTCCCGGCAGATCGACCGGAACGGTCCGGTCATCCTGGTGCAGATCGAGAACGAGTACGGCGCCTACGGCGACGACAAGGACTACCTGCGGGCGCTCATCGAGCTCAACCGGGCCGGCGGCATCACGGTGCCGCTGACCACCATCGACCAGCCCACCGACCAGATGCTCTCCGACGGCAGCCTGCCCGAGCTGCACAAGACCGGCTCGTTCGGCTCCCGCGCCACCGACCGGCTGGCCACGCTGCGCCGCCACCAGCCGACCGGCCCGCTGATGTGCGCCGAGTTCTGGAACGGCTGGTTCGACCACTGGGGCGCGCACCACCACACCACCTCCGCGGCCGACAGCGCCCGCGAGCTCGACGAACTGCTCGCCACCGGCGCATCCGTGTCGCTGTACATGTTCACCGGCGGCACCAACTTCGGCTTCACCAACGGCGCCAACGACAAGGGCGTCTTCCAGCCCACCGTCACCTCCTACGACTACGACGCCCCGCTGTCGGAGAGCGGCGAGGTCACCGAGAAGTACCGCGCCTTCCGCGAGGTGCTGGCTCGGTACGCGCCGGTGCCCGCCGAGCTGCCCGCACCGGCAACGGATGCGCCGGTCTTCACCGTGACCCTCGACGAATCGGTGTCGCTCTGGGACGCCCTGCCCGAACTGGCCGACGTGGATGCCGCGTCGGTCGGGTCTGCCGGTGGCGCGGCATCCGGCCTGCCCAGCATGGATGCCCTCGGCCAGTACACCGGGTTCGCCCTGTACCGCAGCCGGCTGACGCCGGGCGCGCGGGTGTTCTCCGTCGGCGAGGTGCGCGACCGCGCCCAGGTCTTCGTGGACCGCACGCCCGTGGGTGTGCTGCAGCGCGACCACCACGACCGCTCGATCAGCCTGCCGCCGGGGGAGCGCCTCGACCTGCTCGTGGAGGATCAGGGCCGGGTCAACTACGGCCCCCGTATCGGCGAGGACAAGGGCCTGATCGGCCCGGCGACCCTCGACGGTGTCGAGCTCGCCGACTGGCAGGTGCTGCCCTTGGCCGTGGACGGCTTCGCCCGCGCCGACAGTGCCCTGTACGCCGCGAACCCGATTCGCCGCGGCGTGCTCCTTCCGGTCGGGTCCGTGGATCTGGATCTCGACGTTGAGCTTGACCTCGCCGCGAACCTCACCCCCACGGCCACGCCCACCGCCACGATCCTCGAATCCGATTCGCTCAGCGGCCCCGCGTTCGCGCGCGGCCGGTTCGATGCCGAGCCCGGTGTCGACCTGTTCCTCAGCACCGCCGGCTGGGGCAAGGGTCAGGCCTGGATCAACGGCTTCAACCTCGGCCGGTTCTGGGACCGCGGCCCGCAGACCACCCTCTACGTGCCCGGCCCGGTGCTCGGCGCGTCGAATGAGCTGGTCATCCTGTGCCTGCACGGCACCGAGTCCACGGTCGCCCACTTCGTGGCCGCCCCCGCCCTGGGTCACACCGACTTCTAGGTCCACCCCACCCCACCCAACGCACTAAAGGCGGAGATTCTCCTAACACGCCGCATCCGCTGCCCGCCCAGCCGGTGTGTCCCGAGATTCTCCGCCTTTGCGTGCCTTTGCGTGCCTTTGCGTGCCTTTGCGTGCCTTTGCGTGCCCTTGCGTGCCCTTGCGTGCCCGTGCGTGCCTTTGCGCGAGCGGCTGGGCAATGGATGACGGCGGGCCGGCGGGAGGATCGGCCCCGGTTGAAGGGCGGTCGGCCCCGGCCCCGCACCTAAAGGCGGAGATTCTCGCAACACTCCGCATCCGCTGCCCGCCCAGCCGGTGTGTCCCGAGATTCTCCGCCGTTGCGCACCCCGAGACCGCCCCGCGACCCCCTCGCCCGTGCGCGCGGATCGTCCCGGCCGCCTACCCCCAGCTTGGGGACGCCCGCCCGGGGTGTCGGTGGCAGCAAGTACCATTGAGATCGTGGTTACCGCCCTGTATCGCCGTTACCGGCCAGAGACTTTTGCCGAAATGATCGGTCAGTCCCAGGTGACCGATCCCCTCATGACTGCCCTGCGCACCAACCGGGTGAACCATGCGTATCTCTTCAGCGGACCCCGCGGTTGTGGCAAGACCACGTCGGCCCGAATCCTGGCCCGCTGCCTCAACTGCGCCGAGGGCCCCACCGACACCCCGTGCGGTGTGTGCCCCAGCTGCGTCGAGCTTTCGCGCGACGGCAGCGGCTCCCTCGACGTCGTCGAGATCGACGCGGCCAGCCACAACGGCGTCGACGACGCCCGCGACATCCGCGAGCGCGCCATCTTCGCGCCGGCCCGCGACCGCTACAAGATCTTCATCCTCGATGAGGCGCACATGGTCACCCCGCAGGGCTTCAACGCGCTGCTCAAGATCGTGGAAGAGCCGCCGGAGCACGTGAAGTTCATCTTCGCGACCACCGAGCCCGAGAAGGTCATCGGCACCATCCGCTCGCGCACCCACCACTACCCGTTCCGGCTGGTGCCGCCCGCGCCCATGCTCGACTACGTGCAGACCCTCTGCGACAGCGAGCACATGCCCGTGGCGCCCGGCGTGCTGCCGCTCGTCGTGCGCGCCGGCGGCGGTTCGCCCCGCGACACCCTCTCCCTGCTCGACCAGCTGATGGCCGGCAGCGACACGGATGCCATCGAGTACGAGCGCGCCGTGGCCCTGCTCGGTTACACCCACGCGACCCTGCTCGACGACGCCGTCGACGCCATCGCCGCCCGCAACTCCTCCGCCGCGTTCGACGCCGTCGACCGGGTCATCCAGACCGGCCAGGACCCGCGCCGTTTTGTCGAAGACCTGCTCGAGCGTATGCGTGACCTCATCATCGTGGCGGCCACCAGCGCCGCGGGCGCCGCCGCCGTACTGCGCGGCGTGCCGCAGGACGAACTCGACCGGATGCAGGTGCAGGCCGCCAAGTTCGGCCCGGCCGAACTCAGCCGCACCGCCGACATCCTCAACGCCGCCCTCACCGAGATGACCGGCGCCACGTCGCCGCGCCTCCACCTCGAGCTGATGATCGCGCGCGCCCTCATCCCCGCCTCCGACGACACCACCCGTGGCGCGCTCGCCCGCGTCGAACGTCTCGAACGCCGCATCGGCGTGGACGGCGGCCCGGTGGATGCGCCGGCCCCGGCCGAGCCCGCCGCCGCCGCACCGCGAACGCCCGCCGCACCTCCGGCCGCTGCCCCGGCGGCCACTCCGGCCGCAGCTCCGGTCGCCAGTGCTCCGCCGGCCGCCGCACCGCCCGCTCCGGCCAGCTCGGGCTGGGCCACCCGGGTGCCCGGATCCGCGCCGGCCGCCCCCGCCGAAACCGCCGCCGCGGCCAGCGCGGCGACCGGTGCCACCGCGGCCCCCGCCGCGGCTGCGTCTGCTGGTGCGCCCGTGCCCGCCGGCACCACCGCGCCCACCGGTTCGGCCTCGCCCGATGAGTCCGGCTCGAACCCGCGCGCCACCACCCCCGTCGACGGCTCCGGCCCGGCCGTGCCCGCCGCGAACCCGACCCCACCCGCCGCCGAAACCGCTCCGGTCCCCGCCCGGGCCACACCGGTCGGCCCGGTCACCCTGGCCCAGATCAAGGATGCCTGGCCGCAGATCCTCGAGGCCGTCAAGGACGTCAAGCTCAGCGCCTGGCTCGTGGTCTACACCGCCCGCGTGCTCGACCTCCGCGGCGAGGACGTGCTCGTGCTGTCCTTCCCGAGCGAGCAGGACATGCAGGGCTTCAAGGCCCAGCAGGCTCCCGGCCAGGGCGTGAGCGAGTTCCTCCGCGGCGCCATCGTCAAGGTGCTCGGTCTGCGCGTCAAGTTCATCGCCCGAGCCGACTCCGAGGCCTTCGCCGCCGCGCACCCCGGCGGTCCGGCCGCGCCCGCGGGCACCGCCCCCGGCGCGCCCGCCACCGCGGCTCCGGCGAACGCCGCGCCGTCCAATACGGTCCCGTCCAACACGGCCCCGGCGAACGCCGCGCCGTCCAACCTGGCCCCGTCCAACACGGCCCCGGCAGGATCGGCCCCGACCGGCGCCTCCCGGCCCGGTTCCGTTCCGGCAGGATCGGCTCCGTCAGGCTCCGCTCCGTCCGGTTCGGGCCCGGCCAGCACGGCCCCGTCCGGTGCCGCTCCGACAGGTTCCGCCCCGACAGGCTCCGCCCCGGCCGCTTCGTCCCCGGCCGCCACCGCACCCGCCGGTGCTCCGGCGATGAACCTCTCGCGCACCCCCAACGCGCCCGGCCACTCGACGGCGGCTGGCTCGTCCGCGTTCGGCAGTCCGGCCAGCGCCGGCGATACCCAGCGCACCTCGGGCACGGCCACGGCCACCCTCGCCCCGCCGACCACCTCCACCGGCTGGGCCACCGTCGTGATCCCCGGATCCGCTGCAGCCCTCGCCGCCGCCGAGACCGCAGCGACCGAGCCGGCCATCGTCGCGCCCGCCGCGACCACGCCGGCGTCGGCTCCGGCACCCTCCGCGCAGGCAGGCTCTGCTCAGCCCGCGCCAGCCCAATCCGCGACCGCCCAGTCCGCGCCGGCACGGTCTGAGTCCGTCCAGCCCGCGCCGGCTCCCTCGGCAGCCCCGCAGTCGGCACCCGCGCCGGACTACGCACCCGAGCCCGACTTCGAGCCGCCGTTCGACGAGGAGCCGCCGTACGACGACTTCCCGCCCGACCCACAGCAGTTCTCGGCGCCCCCGGCGTCCGCTCGCGACACCCGCCCGGCCACGCAGGCGCCCCGCCAGCAGCAGGCACCGAACGCATCCGCCCCAGCGCAGGCGCCCGGCCAGCAGGCGCCCGGCGCATCCGCTCAGTCGGCGCCCAACGCATCCGCCCCGCGTGGCGGCGGCGCGCCGAGCCGACGCGCGCCCGCCTTCGCCGAGAAGCAGCGCTACGGTGAGGCAGTGGTGCGTGAGATCCTCGGAGCCACGTTCATCGAAGAGCAGCCGCACGACCCGATCTCGCGACAGAGGAACGACAACTAAATGTACGAAGGCATCGTTCAGGAACTCATCGACGAGCTCGGCCGGCTGCCCGGCATCGGGCCCAAGTCCGCCCAGCGCATCGCGTTCCACATTCTGCAGACCAAGAACTTCGACGTGTCCCACCTGGCGAACGTGCTGCTCGAGGTGCGCGACAAGGTCAAGTTCTGCGAGATCTGCGGCAACGTCTCCGAGCAGGAGACCTGCATGATCTGCCGCGACCCGCGCCGCAACCCCACCTCGATCTGCGTGGTCGAGGAAGCCAAGGACGTTGTCGCGATCGAACGCACCCGCGAGTTCAAGGGCCTGTACCACGTGCTCGGCGGGGCGATCAGCCCCATCGACGGCATCGGACCCGACGACCTGCGCATCCGTCAGCTGATGACCCGCCTCGCCGACAACACCGTGCAGGAGGTGATCATCGCCACCGACCCCAACCTCGAGGGCGAGGCCACCGCCACGTACCTGTCCCGCCTGCTCACGACCCTCGACATCAAGGTCAGCCGCCTGGCATCCGGCCTGCCCGTCGGCGGCGACCTCGAGTACGCCGACGAGGTCACGCTCGGCCGAGCGTTCGAGGGCCGCCGCACGGTCACCAGCTAGCCCCCGCGCCCACCTCCACCCGTAACTGTTGCCGATGCGGACTTCTGCGTCCGGTGTGCCGGGCGCAGAAGTCCGGATGGGCAACACTTGCAGGCGGTTCGCCACTTAATTACGTAATTACGTGCTTTGATCCACGTAAGTACGTAGTATTGCAACATGACCACCCTGGATGACCACGCGCACGAACTCGCGCAACTGCGCGAGCGCGTCTCCGCGTTGGAGCGGGCCGTGAGTGCCGCGCCTGCAGCACCCGCCGTCCCTGCAGCACCAGCACCCGCGCCGGCATCCGCACCCGCGGCACCCGCGGCACCCACCGACGCCGCCGACGTCTTCTGGGCCCTCAACGCCCTCAAGGCCCAGGTTCCGGCGCCCGGCGCGGTGCTCTACACCGGTAGCGTCACGCTGCCCGGCGGGGGAGTGGCCGACTGGCAGTACGCCCTCACCACCGCCGACCTGCTCGCACGCGACTGGAGCCGCCCGGCCTCGTCGTCGGCCCTGGCCGCGCTCGGCCACCCCGTGCGGCTGCGGCTGCTGCAGGCCATCGCCACCGGCACCGTTGCGGTCGCCGACCTCGCCGCACTCGAGGGCGTCGGCACCACCGGGCAGGTCTACCACCACGTCAACCAACTGATCGCGGCCGGCTGGGTGCAGTCCACCGCCCGCGGTCACTACGGCATCCCGGCCGAGCGGATCGTCCCGCTGCTCGTCGTGGTGCTCGCAGCCGGAGGAATCTGATGAAACGACCCACCCGCATCCGCCTGATCGCCGCCGGCGCCGCCGTCGTGGTGCTGGCCGGCGGGGTGCTCGCCGCACCACGCCCGCCCGCGCTGTCGACCACGGCCACCGGCGACCCCACCCTGGCGGCGAGCCTCACCGCCGGCGCCGCCCGCGAGCCGGGCGCCCGCGACACCCTCGCCGGGGCCGTGATCGACCCGGATGGCGTGACCTTCGCCGGCCTCGGTGCCGACGAGAACACCGAGTTCGAGATCGGTTCGATCACCAAGACCTTCACCGCGCTGCTGCTGGCCCAGGCCGTGGAGCGCGGCGAGGTGTCCCTCGATGATCCGGCCGGCGACTACCTCGACCTGGCCGACAGCGCCGCGGCCGAGGTTACACTCGGCGAGCTCAGCAGCCACCGCTCCGGCCTTCCGCGCATCGCGACCTCCCCGTCGGCGCTGGCGACCAGCGTGTGGAACAGTTATCGCGGCAGCGACCCCTACCCATACGATCTCGACGCCCTCACCAACCACGCCCGGGCCGCCGCGCTCACCGACCGGGGCACCGTGGCGTACTCCAACCTGGGTGTCGCCCTGCTCGGCCAGGCCCTCGCCGCCGCTGCCGACACCGACTACGCCGACCTGCTGCACGAGCGCATCTTCGACCCGCTCGGCATGACGGCTACGTCGCTGCCGGCCACCCCAGACGCCCTCGCCGCCGACGCGCGCACCGGGTACACCCTCGCCGGCCGGCCCGCGGATGCCTGGACCATGAACGCCTACGCCCCCGCCGGCGGCATCCGCTCCACCATCGCCGACATGGCCCGCTACGCCCAGGCGCTGCTCGACGCCGACCCGGCGCTCGGCGTCGACCCCGCGCGGATGCTCGACCCACAGGGCGACCCCGACGACGGGCCGCTCATCGGCCTGGCCTGGTTCACCCAGGCGCCCGAGGACGGCACCGCCACCTGGCACAACGGCGGCACCGGCGGATTCACCAGCATGATCGCCCTCGACCGCGAGGCGAACCGCGCGGTGATCGTGCTGGGCAACACCGGGGCCAGCGTCGATGCTGTGGCCATGACAATTCTGGAGGAGACCGCATGATCGCCTGGATTCCGCTGATCGTGGTTGTCGGCTTCGTCGCCGGCTTCGCGCTCTCCGCCTGGTCGCCCCGCATCGGCGCCGCCCGCGACCGCCTGGCCCTGGTGGTCGACGGCCTCATGGCCGCCGGACTGCTGCTCGCCGGCCGCAGCATCGTGGATTGGACGAGCACCTCGCTCTACGCCTGGTACGCGCTGGTCCTGGTGCTGGCCGCGGGTGTGGTGGGCGCCGTGCTGCGCTGGCCCACCCTGCCGCCGCTGAAGGACCCGGCCAAGCGCACCCGGCGCGGCTGGGGCGCCGGCGTCACCATCGCCATCCTGGCCGTGCTCGTGGGCGTCACCACGGCCTAACCGCCGCCGGCGCACCGCCCCCGCCGCAACTGTTGCCCGGGCGGACTTCTGCGTCCGGTGCGCGGGACGCAGAAGTCCGCTTCGGGAACAGTTGCGCCCGACTCGGCCCGCGACTCGGCCCGCGCCCCGGCCCAGAACCAGGGGGCTACGGCAGCCGCAGCATCCGCACGTCGAACGGCGCCAGCGTCACCGCGCCGACGGGGCTACCCCGCTGCAGGTCGACACCGGGCAGCTCGAGGTCCACCGACGTGTCGCCGTGGTTGATCACCGTGACGACGTCGCCGCGACGGGCGGCCTCCACCGTCACCGGCAACCCCGGCAGCACCGGCTCGACGCCCGCCTCGGCGAGCAGATGCGCCGTGATCGTGACCGCACCCGCGGCATCCGGAATCGTGGCGAGGTAGTACGCCCGGCCCGTGCCCACGTCGTTGCGGGTGAACGCCGGCCGGCCGTCGAGGCGGCCGCCGCTGAACGCCCCGAGCACCACGGCGTCGGTCGCATGGATCTCCTCGGCGAGGAACGTGCCGGTCACGGTGCCCAGCGGCGAGCCGAGCGGCGCCGTCGACTGGCCGGGTCCGCCCGCGCCGGGGGCCACGAGGGCCCCGTGATCCTCCAGCCAGATGCCGAGCACCGGCCCCAGCTGCGCGAGAAAGCCCTCCGGGCGAAAACGGTCGTCCTCGTCGACCAGGTCGCTGAACGCGGTGACCAGGAGCTGCCCGCCACCGGCCACAAAGGCGGTGAGGCCGGCGGCGCCGTCGGCGCGCAGCAGGTACAGCTGCGGCGCGATCACCAGCCGGTACCCGCTGAGATCGTCGGATGCCCGCACAAAATCCACCTGCACGTGCTGCTGGTGCAGCGCGTAGTGCCAGTTCTGCACGAGCGAGAGGTAGTCGAGCACCACCGGGTGATCGGGGTTCTCCAGCGCCCACCAGTTCTCCCAGTCGAAAACGATGGCCACGGATGCGTCCCGTGCACCCGCCGGCAGGGCCGGCAGTGCGTGCAGCTCGCCGCCGAGCGCCACGATCTCCTGCCAGGTGCGGGTGCGGGTGCCGGCGTGCGGCAGCATCGCCGAGTGGAACTTCTCCGACCCCGACCGGGACTGGCGCCACTGGAAGAAGAAGATGCCGTCGGCCCCGCGGGCGATGGCCTGCATGCTCAGCGCGCGCATCTGCCCGGGTGCCTTGGGCGCGTTGGTGGGCCGCCAGCTGAGCGCGTTGCTGGACTGTTCCATCAGAAGCCACGGCACGTCGGGCTTGAACGAACGCATCAGGTCACGCTGGAAGGCGGCCGCGCGGAAGCTCTGCGGGTCGTTCGGGTCGGGGTAGCAGTCGTCGGTGATCACGTCCATCTCCGCGGCCCAGCGCCAGTAGTCGGCGGGTTTGAAGCCGCCCATGAAGTTGGTCGTGATCGGCTGGGTGGCCCCCGCCGCGCGGATGATCGCCTTCTCCATCAGGTAGCACTCGAGCAGGGCGTCGGAGGTGAACCGGTGGAAATCGAGCAGCTGGGCGGGGTTGTGACTGTACGGAGCCTTGCGGGGCGGGAACACCTCGCCGAACGAGGCGTAGATCTGCGACCAGAACGCGGTGCCCCACGCCTCGTTGAGGGCCTGAATCGAGCCGTACTTCTCGTCCAACCACACCCGGAAAGCGTCCCGGGCCGCATCCGAATAGTCGGCGTTGAGGTGGCAGCCGTACTCGTTGTTGATGTGCCACATCACCACACCCGGATGCGCGGTGTAACGCTCGGCCAGCGCCGTCACCAGCTCCGCGGCGAGGCGCCGGTACACCGGTGAGCTCGGCGCGAACTGCTGCCGGCTGCCGGGCCAGTAGATCGACCCGTTCTCGTCCTGCGGCAGCATCTCCGGGTACGCCGAGGTGGCCCACGGCGGCGGCGAAGCGGTGGCGGTGGCCAGGTCCACCGCGATCCCACCCTCGTGCAGCAGGTCGATGATGCGGTCCAGCCAACCGAAGTCGAACTCGCCCTCGGCGGGCTGCAGCTTCGACCACGCGAAGATGCCCAGGCTCACCATGGTGACGCCGGCCTCCCGCATCCGGGCCACGTCCTCCGGCCAGATGTCTTCGGGCCATTGTTCGGGGTTGTAGTCGCCGCCGTAGTGCATGGGGTGGAGCCTTTCGCAGTCGCGTCATTGGGGTGGAAAGCGTTTCCCAAAGCCTAGGTGCCAGCCCGCCTCCCGGCAACACCCGGCAACACCCGGCAACTGTCGCTCGATCGGACTTTTGCGTCCGGCACACCGGACGCAAAAGTCCGATTCGGCAACAGTTGCGAACGCGGCCGCGAAACGGATGCCCGAGATTTAGTTGCGGTGCCCCCGGTCCCGCGCCCTAAGCTGAGATAGCGCTTTCCCGGGCTGGGTGCCACAAGGAGTGGGCCCGCAACCGGGCGCGGGTGACCGCACGACCACACAGCGAGGATAGGCAATGACGCACATCGAACGTTACGGATTGATCGGCACGGGCAGCCGGGCGGGAATGTACATTGGCGCCCTCACCGGGACGCACTCCGACGTGGCGGAGCTCGTGGCCTGGAGCGACATCAATCCCGGCCGGATCGACGTCTACGAGCGCGACCTCCGCGCCACCGGCGCCACCATCCCGGTGCGCTACACGCCCGACCAGCTCGAGGAGATGATCCACACCGAGAGGCTGGACCGGGTGATCGTCACCACCCCCGACTACACCCACGCCGAGATGGTCTCCCGGGCGCTGCGAGCCGGTGCCGACGTCGTGGTGGAGAAGCCCCTCACCATCGATGCGGCGGGGCTGGCCCAGATCAAGCAGGCCATCATCGAGAGCGGCCACGAGGTCATCACCACCTTCAATTACCGGTACAGCCCGCGCAACAGTGCGCTGCGCGAGCTCATCGGCAGCGGCGCCATCGGCGAGGTCACCTCGGTGCACTTCGAGTGGGCGCTCGACACCTCGCACGGCGCGGACTACTTCCGTCGCTGGCACCGCGACAAGGCCAACTCCGGCGGTCTGCTCATCCACAAGGCCTCGCACCACTTCGACCTCGTCAACTGGTGGATCGCGGCGGCGCCGGTGCGGGTCTACGCCAGCGGCGGCCTGCGCTTCTACGGCGCCGCGAACGCCCAGAAGCGCAACCTGGGCGCCCGGCCCGGCCGCGGCACCGGGGTGGTCGGCGACCCCTTCGCCCTCGACCTGGCCGCGAACCCGCGGATGAAGGAGCTCTACCTCGACACCGAGCACCACGACGGCTACCTGCGCGACCGCGACGTCTTCGCCGACGGCATCACCATCGAAGACAACCTCGCCCTGCTGGTGGACTACGACACCGGCGCCTCGATGACCTATTCGCTGAACGCGCACAGCCCGTGGGAGGGCTACCGGGTCACCGTGAACGGCACCGCCGGCCGGGCCGAACTCGAGGTCATCGAGCGCGGCGCGGTGCTCATCGGCGACGACGGCACCATCGTCATCGACCCCAGCGCCAACCCCGACAACGCCACGGTCGACCCGGTGCGGCCCAACGGTGAGCGCCTCGTCGTGCAGCGGCACTGGGAGTCCGCCCGCGACGTGCCGATTCCCGCCGGCATCGGCGGCCACGGCGGCGGCGACGCCTACCTGCTCGAGCACCTCTTCAACCGGGTGCGGGTGGATGAGCCGCTCGGCCGGGTCGCTGGTTACACTGACGGGGTGCGCGCGGTGTCCGTGGGTATCGCCGGAAACCTCTCGCTCAGCACGGGTCAGCCCGTCGTGATCGCCGACCTCCACCTGTAGCCCGGGCGCGCCATGACGACCACGCCGGGAGCCTACGTGAACCGCGACATCAACCTGCACCGCGACCAGACCGGGCGGCTCGTCTTCGATCACGACGGCCAGGTCATCGCCGAGTACGTGTACGAGCCGCAGGATGCGCAACTCGAGTCCCCGAGGCCGTACCTGAGTCCGCTGCGCACCCTCGGCGGCGAACTCGTCTCGCTGTTCCGCCCGCACGACCACGTCTGGCACAAGGGCATCGCCTGGTCGCTGCCGGTCGTGGGAGACGAGAACTTCTGGGGCGGGCCCACCTTCGTGAGGGACGCCGGCTACAAGCAGGTCGCCAACAACGGCAGCCAGCAGCACCGCGGCTTCCCCGAGCACACCGGGGGAGCCCCGGCCCGGGTGCGGGAGAACCTCGACTGGGTCACCGAGGCCGGCGCCACCGTCTTCACCGAAGAGCGTGAGCTCAGCGTCGAGATCATCGACGAGCGGTCCTGGGTTCTGGTGTTCGGCACAACCATGCACAACGTGAGCGACACCACGATCAGCCTCGGCTCACCCACCACCCGCGGCCGCGACAACGCCGGCTACGGCGGCCTGTTCTGGCGCGGCCCGCGCTCCTTCACCGGCGGGGTCATCCACTCGCCGGCCGGCAGCGGCGGTGAAGAGCTGCGCGGCACCCGCGAGCCGTGGATGGGCTTCACCGGCCGGCACGACGAGAGCGGCAACTCGTCCACCCTCGTGATGGTGAACGACCCCGGCAACGTCAACTCGCCGCCCCAGTGGTTCGCCCGCACCGACGACTACGCCTGCCTGTGCCCGGCGCCGTTCTTCAGCACCGAGGTGCCCGTCGCCCCCGGCGAGGTGCTGCGGCTGCGCTACGCCGTGGTGATCGCCGACGGCGCCAGCGACCACGCCGATGCCGGGCGCCTCGCCGACGCCGGCCTCACGGCCCTCCGCCGGCCGGCCCCACCCGCGTGACCCGCGGCCCCACTCACGTCCCTTCCCCGAAGCAGTGGAAAGCAACCCCATGACCAGCACCCGTCCACCCCTCACCGTGGCCATCGTCGGCACCGGCGCCATCGCCGCCCTGCACGCGCAGGCGATCGCCGACTACCCCGGCGCCGAGATCGTCGCCGCCGTCGACATCAGCGCCGAGAGCGCCACCGTCTTCGCCGCCCAGTGGGGCATCCCCGCCGTTTACGGAAGCATCGACGACCTGCTCGCCGCCGGCCCCATCGATGTGGTGCACGTGTGCACCCCGCCCGGCTTTCACGCCGACCAGACCATCCGGGCCCTCGACGCCGGCGCCCACGTCGTCGTCGAGAAGCCGCCGGCACTGTCGCTGCACGAGCTCGACCAGATGACGGATGCCGCCACCCGCAACAGCCGTGAGCTCGCCGTGGTCTTCCAGCAGCGCTCCGGCACCGCGGCCGCCCACGTGCAGCGCCTGCTCGCAAGCGGCGCCCTCGGCCGAGCGATGGTGGCGACCTGCCAGACCCTCTGGTACCGCGACCCGGCCTACTTCGAGGTGCCGTGGCGGGGTAACTGGAACAACGGCGGCGGCCCCACCATCGGTCTCGGCATCCACCAGATCGACCTGCTCGCCTGGCTGCTCGGCGACTGGACCAGCGTGCAGGGCCAGCTCTGGCGCCTCGACCGCGACGTGGCCACCGAAGACGTCTCCACGGCGGTGGTCACCTTCGCCGGCGGCGCCGTCGCCTCGGTGATCACCAGCGTGCTGTCGCCGCGCGAGACGAGCTCCATCCGCATCGACACCGAGAAGGCCACCATCACGGTGGACCACCTCTACGGCCACGGCCACGACAACTGGTCGATCACCCCGGCCCGGCATGTGTCCGCCGAGGAGGCGGCCGGATGGGCGCTGCCCGAGCTGGAGGAACCCAGCGGCCACGAGGTGCTGCTGCGGGACATCTACGAGAGTCTGCGGAATGGCCTCGCCCTGCCGGCCACGGCCGGCACCCCGGCGGTCGCCTTCGAAATCGCCACCGCCGTCTACTCCTCGGCCGCCACCGGACGAGTCGTCACCCCCGCCACCCTGCGGGACGACACCGACCGGCTGACCAGCCTGGAAAGTCCCGTCACCCTACTGCCCGGAACACCGCAAGGCACCGGTGCCTGACGCCCCGCTGTTCCGCGACCCGGTCTTCGACGGCGCCACCGATCCCACGGTCATCCGTCACCGCGCGACCGGTCAGTGGTGGATGTTCTATACCCAGCGCCGCGCCACGGCGGAGGAACCGGGCGTGGCCTGGGTGCACGGCAGCCGCATCGGCGTCGCGGTCAGCGACACCGGCGACGACTGGACCTACCGGGGTGTGCTCGACGGGCTCGACGACCGCGGAACGGCTCCGGGAACCAATACCCACTGGGCGCCCGAGGTGATCTGGGACGGCAGCCGATACCGGATGTACCTCACCATGATCGACGGCATCCCTGCACAGTGGGCCGGGCACCAGCGGTTCATCGTCGAGTTCCAGAGCGACGACCTGTGGACCTGGACCCGGGTGCAGACCCTTCCGCTCAGCAGCGACCGGGTGATCGACGCCTGCGTCGAGCAGGGCGACGACGGGATGTGGCGGCTCTGGTACAAAGACGAGGCCGCCGAGTCGACCACCTGGCTGGCCGAGAGCGGCGACCTCGCGGCCTGGACGGTGCGCGGTGTCGCCGTCGGCGGCCGACCGCACGAGGGACCGAACGTCTTCGGCCTCGGCGGCTTCTGGTGGATGATCGTCGACGAATGGCGCGGCCAGGCTGTCTACCGCTCGAACGACGCCCTGACCTGGCAGAGGCAGGGCGGGCCGGATGCCGTGATCCTCGGCGAGCCCGGCCGGCGCCGGGACGACGCCACCGTCGGCCGGCACGGCGATGTGGTCGTCGACGGTGACCGGGCGGTGTTGTTCTACTTCACCCACCCCGGCTGGGACGGCTCCGAGCTGGGCTCTGCCGGCGACGGTGCGGGTGACGATTCCGCCACCGGCCGCGACGCCCGGGTGAGCGCTATCCAGGCGGCGATCCTGACAGTATCCGACGAAGAGTTGCGGTGCGATCGGGACGTCACCGCACCGCTGCGCCTAGGGAAGACTAGTGAACGGCCCGGCGCGCACCGCAGCATCCGCTAAAAAACGTTTCAATTTGCGCTTGACCGCACGGCGATCGCCGGTTAGCGTGTGGTAAACGCTTTCCAGAGCGGGCACCCAGCAGACAATGATGTTTCCGGAGGACACAGATGTTCACACCCACAAAGCGCCGGGCCTTTTCGGCCGCAGCGATCCTGATGACCAGTGCACTGGCGCTCAGCGCCTGCTCGGGCGGAAACGCCGGCGGCGGCGACAGCGCGGGCGAGTTCGACCCGGATGCCCCCGTCACCCTCAACTTCGCCTTCTGGGGCAACGACGTGCGCGCCGACCTGTACACCAAGGCCATCGCCGCGTTCAACGAGGAATACCCGAGCATCACGGTCAACTCCACGTTCCTGGACTTCCCCGCCTTCTGGGAGAAGCGCCAGACCGAGGCCGCCGGCGGGGGACTGCCCGACGTGATGCAGTTCGACTACTCCTACCTGCGTCAGTACTCCGACTCCAACCTGCTGCTCGACCTCGAGCCCTACCTGGATGAGACCATCAGCACGGATGGCCTGAGCGAGAACATCCTGCAGATCGGCGTCGTCAACGACGTCACCACCGCCATCGCCACTTCCACCAACGCATGGGGCATGTACACCAACCCCAAGCTCGCCGAGTCGATCGGTGTCGAGGCCTACGCGGGCGGCGGCAGCTGGGACGAGTACAAGGACTACATGGAGGAGGCCACCGCCGCGGGCGCCTCGGCCGGCATCTTCGGTGGCGCCGACTGGACCGGTCGCATCCAGAACTTCGAGCTTCAGCTGCGGGCCGAGGGCGACTCCCTCTTCACCGAAGACGGTGAGGCCGGCTTCGACAAGGACCGTCTCGCCGAATTCTGGGAGGAGGGCGCCGACGTCCGTGACGGAATCGGTATCTCCGCCCAGCGCCAGGAGGAGGTGTTCCCGCTGAGCGGGTTCGATTCCGCCCTCACCCTGAGCGAGCTCACCTGGGACAACTTCGGAGCCGGCTACCTGGGCAACCTCGGCGCCGACTACACCGAACTCGGTCTCGTCGAGCCGCCCGTCACCGAGGAAGGCGCCAAGGACCTCTACCTCAAGCCGTCCATGCTGCACGCGGTGTCCGCCAAGACCGACCACCCCGAAGCCGCCACGGTTCTCGTCGACTTCCTGATCAACAGCCCGGAGGTCGGCGCCATCTTCGGCACCAACCGCGGCCTGCCGGCATCCGAAACCCAGCTCGAAGGGGTCGACCTCGGTCCCCTCGAAACCCAGGTCAGCGAGTACGAGACCGCCATCGCCGACCGTCTCGGCGACGCACCGCCCGCGCCGATCGTCGGCTTCGGTAGCCTCGAGGAGAAGTTCCGCCAGATCGGCCAGGAGCTCGGGTACAACACCATCACGGTTGACGAGGCTGTCGACCAGTTCTTCGCCGAGATGGATGTCGTGCTCAAATAGTTCGTCCTCCGCAAGTTAGTTCCCCGGCGCGCCCACCCGGCGCGCCGGGGGAGCTCCCCCCAGTCAACGATGACCAGACGTTCGGAGAAAAAGTGACCACGCACACGGAGTCTCGCGCAGGTGAGAACATATCCGCGGCGCCAACCGGCACGGCAGCAGAGACGCGCTCCCCGGCCACGGCCGGCCGTCCGCGTAAGAACGCGATGACACGACGAGACAACCGGGCCGGGTATGTGTTCCTGCTGCCGTGGCTGCTCGGCTTCTTCGGCCTCACGATCGGTCCGATGGCGGTGTCGCTGTACCTCTCCTTCACCGACTACGACCTGTTCACCGCTCCGAGCTTCGTCGGCTTCGACAACTTCGTGCGGATGTTCACCGAAGACCCGGTGTACATCAAGTCGGTGCAGATCACCCTGCTCTATGTGCTCGTGGGCACCCCGATCAAGCTGGCCGCCGCGCTCGGCGTGGCCATGATGCTCAACTACCGCAACAAGGGCTCGGCGTTCTTCCGCTCGGCCTTCTACGCGCCCTCCCTCATCGGCGCCAGCGTCAGCGTCGCCATCGTCTGGCGGGCGATGTTCGCCGGCGACGGCCCCGTCGACACCACCCTGAGCAGCATCGGCATCAACATCGGCGGATGGGTCGGCAACGTCGACCTCATCATCCCGATGATGATCCTGCTGGCCGTCTGGCAGTTCGGTGCCCCCATGGTGATCTTCCTGGCCGGCCTCAAGCAGGTTCCCCAGGAACTCTACGAAGCCGCCGAGGTCGACGGCGCCGGCCCCATCCGCAAGTTCCGCAGCGTCACCCTCCCTATGCTCTCCGCGGTGATCTTCTTCAACCTGCTGCTGGAGACCATCGCCGCGTTCCAGGTCTTTGCCTCGGCGTACATCATCTCCAACGGCAGCGGCGGCCCGGCCGGCATGACCAACTTCTACACGCTCTACCTCTACAAGCGCGGTTTCGCGGACCTGCAGATGGGTTACGCCTCGGCGATGGCCTGGGTGCTGGTGCTGGTGGTCGCGGTGATCACCTTCATCCTGTTCAAGACCAGCAAGAACTGGGTTCACTACACGGGAGAAAACCGATGAGCAACACCTCTGAGGCCGTGCGCGGCGAATACGTCGAAATCGCACTCGCCCCGGCCACGCCGCCCCGACGCCGCCCCAAGCGTGGGGCCGTGCAGACCGCGATCTGGTTCGTCGTACTGCTGGGGTTCACGTTCATCGTGCTCTACCCGCTGGTCTGGCTGTTCTTCGCCACGTTCAAGACCTCGGGCGAGTTCGGCCAGAACCCGGGCATGCTCCCCGAGACCTTCACCCTCGACAACTACATCAAGGTGATCGACGGCATCGCCGGGGTGCCGCTCCTGCGCTTCTTCGGCAACTCGCTGTTCCTGGCCGTCTTCAGCGTGATCGGCACCCTGGTGTCCTCCGCGATGGCCGCCTACGCGTTCGCCCGGGTGAAGTTCAAGGGCCAGAGGGTCCTGTTCGCGGCCATGATCGGCACACTGCTGCTGCCGTTCCACGTGATCATCATTCCGCAGTACATCATCTTCCAGAAGCTGGAACTGATCGACACCTACGTGCCGCTGCTGCTGGGCAAGTTCCTGGCCACCGAGGCGTTCTTCGTCTTCCTCATCATCCAGTTCATCCGCAACATACCGCAGGACATGGACGAGGCCGCGAGGCTGGACGGTGCCGGGCATCCGCGCATCTTCTTCTCGATCATCCTGCCGCTCATCCAGCCGGCGCTGGTCACCTGCGCGATCTTCACGTTCATCGGCTCGTGGAACGACTTCCTCGGCCCGCTGCTCTACGTGAACTCGCCGGAGAAGTACCCGTTGCCAATCGCCCTGCGCCTCTATAACGACACCACGAGCGGGTCGGACCTGGGTGCCACCTTCGCGGTCTCGTTCCTGGCGCTGGTGCCGATCCTGATCTTCTTCATCGTGTTCCAACGGTTCCTCATCGCCGGTGTGGCGACGCAGGGCCTCAAGGGTTAGGCCCATCGTGTCAGCGGATGTCTCCGATCGCGCCCTGCGGGCCGCGGGCCGCCGCCGCGCCCGGGACGCCGCCTCCGGAGCCGGGCCGGCCCCGGAGGCGGGGCCCCCGCCGCGCTGGCCGGGCGCCGCGAACAAGTTCGTCTTGTTCGGCGAGGTCATGCAGATCGGCATCCTGGTCACCCTGCTCTCGCTGCCCCTGGTGACGCTGCCGCTCGCGCTCGCGGCGGGAGTGCGGCACCTGCGGCGCTTCCTCGCCGCCGACGGCTCCCGGCTCACCCTGTTCTGGGCCGACGTGCGCCACGGCCTCGGCCGCAAGCTGCTCTTCGGCCTCGCCCTCGTGGCGGTGGCCCTGGTGCTCGCCATCGATATCGCGGTGGCCGGCACCGGAGCCCTGCCCGGCGGTCAGCTCGTCGCGGCGGCCGGCTGGGTCGGCCTGGCCGCGCTCGGGCTGCTGGTGCTCGGCTACGCCGGAGCCTGGCAGCCGGGCCGTACCACCCGGTCCACCCTGCGAGCGGCTGTCACGTCCCTCACCGGTGACCGGATCGGTGCCGCCTACCTGCTCGCCTGCCTCGGCTTCACCGTGATCGTGACCTGGCAGCTGCTGCCCCTCATCATCCCGGCCCTGGGCTGCGTTGCCCTGGCGATCGTGGCCATCCCCGAGCGCCGGAGCGCACTCCAACCTCGCGAACCGTGAGCAGAACCCCCAAAACTTGGGTTTTCGGGGCTCTACTCACGGCTCGAGGGCGGGTCAGCTGCCGGCCACGACCGCGTTGTGCAGCTGGTCGGCGTCCACACCCAGCCGGGACGGGCTCACGATGTTGGTGAGCAGCACGAAACACAGGTCGAGGTCCGGGTAGACCCAGAACTCGGTGCCGGCCCAGCCGCCGTGCCCGTAGACGCGCTGCTCGAGCAGGCCCGGCGCCGAGTGCCGCAGGTTCCAGCCCAGACCCCAGTCCTGGCCGCGTTCGGCGGGGTACGGCGCCAATTTGGGCAAGCCCGTGGTCTGCGGGCGCAGCATCGCGGACACCGTCGACGGATGCAGCACGCCGCCGCCGCCGCCGAGCAGCGCGCTGCCGAGCGAAAGCAGGTCCTCGGCGGTGGCATACAGGCCGGCGCCCGGATGCCGCAGCGCGTGCATGGCCGCATGGTCCAACCCCTGCTCGGCGGCGTCGACGACCGGGTGCGGGTTCCGGTCGTCCACATCGAAGCTGAGTCCCGGCATGCCGGCGGCCCGGCTCAGATCGGCCAGTTCGGCGTCGAGGCTCCGCCCGGTGGCATGCTCCACGAGGGCCTGCACCCCGGCGAAGGCGATGCTCGAGTAGCGCGTCATCGACCCGGCCGCGAAGTCGGCCGCCCCGGTCAGCAACGCGTGCTCCAGGCCGTCCGCGGTGTCCAGCGCCGGGTCGGCGATGCCCGACGTGTGGCTGAGCAGATGGTGCAGGCGCACGGTGTCGCTGCGATTCGCGCCGAACGCGGGCCGCGCCTGCTGCAGCGGCGCGGTGAGTGAGAGCTGGCCGCGCTCCACCGCCCGCAGCGCCGTGAGGCCCACGAGCGGTTTGGTGATCGAAAACAGCGGGTACGTATCGGATGCCCCGGTGGTGCGGCCGTTCTGCACCCCGAAGGCGTCCAGGGCCAGGACCCCCGCCGAACTGGCGATGCCCAGCACCGCGGTGGGCAGCAGACCACCGGCGACCTGGCGCCGCGCCCAGTCGAAGGCGTGGCCGAAGTCGGATCGGGCGGCCGTGCTGGCGGCGGTGGTACTGGTGCGGGTCACGGTGCTCCTTCGCGCGCGGTCAGGCATCCGCGCTCCTCTCGCAAGGCTACCGTGGAACGATTTATCGGCGCCAGAGGCAACCGCGCCAAACCCACGGATGACGCGCAGCCCGATCCCGTGTAACGTTGCACGCGACGAGAGGGGCGCCATGGCGGCTGCGGTGAGTATGCGGGACGTTGCCCGGCTGGCAGGGGTGTCGGTGAGCACCGTGTCCAACGTCGTGAACAAGCCCGCGGGGGTCGACCCTGCCCTGGCCGCGCGCGTGAAAGACGCGATCGATAAGCTCGGCTTCGTGCGCAACGACGCGGCCCGGCAGCTGCGCACCGGGCGCAGCGAAACGCTCGGGCTGGTTGTGCTCAACCTGTCCAACCCGTTCTTCGCCGACATGGCCACCGGAGTGGAAGACGCCGCCAAGGCGGCCGGCTACTCGGTGCTGCTGGCGACGAGTTCGGCGTCCGCCGACGGTGAATCCGGCGCGCTGGACCTGTTCGAGAGGCACCGGGTCGACGGGGTGCTCGTGGCCTCCGCCGGTGACGTGCTCGACCGTCTCGACCGGCTGCGTCAGCGCGGCATCCCCGCGGTGCTGATCGACAGCGTCGACGACCGCGGCGTGTTCTCCTCGGTCTCGGCCGATGACGTCACGGGCGGCCGGCTGGCCGCGGCGCACCTCATCGACACCGGCCGCACCCGGCTGCTCTTCGTGGGCGGCACCCGGGAGCGGGCGCAGATGCGGGACCGCTTGGCGGGGTGCCGGGAGGCGGTGGGCGCCGCATCCGGGGTCACCCTCGACGTGTTGTGGGGCGGCAACCTCACGGCCGAGCTCGGGCTGTCGATCGGGGCCGAGCTCGCCGGCCGGCCCGCCGCCGACCGTCCCGATGCGGTGTTCGCGGCCAACGACATGCTCGCCCTCGGCCTCATCCAGGGCCTGGTCACCGGCGGTCTGCGGGTACCCGACGACATCGCGGTGATCGGCTACGACGACATCGTCTTCGCTGCCGCGGCCGGGGTGCCGCTGAGTTCGGTGCGCCAGCCCAGCCGCGACATGGGGGAGCGGGCGGCGGCCGCGCTCATCGAACAACTGCAGAACCCGCACGGTTACCGCCCGGTCGCCGTGAGCTTCGAGCCGTCCCTGGTGGTGCGCGGCTCGAGCGCGCCACGCGCCGGCCGCGCCGGCCGCGCCGGCCGCGCCGGCCGCGCCGGCCGCGCCGGCCGCGCCGGCCGCGCCGGCCGCGCCGGCCGCGCCGGCCGCGCCGGCCGCGCCGGCCGCGCCGGCCACGCCGGCCAGGCTGGCGAGCCCGGCCAGGATGCGCCGGCCCATGTCTAGCGGCCGGTACACCGTCGCCGGCCTGCCCACCGGGCCGGTGAGCGTGGGAATGTTCGACGCCGATTCATCGAGCTCGTCCGCGCCCGGTGGCCGGGGCAACCACATCTCCGCGGTGGTCATCATCGCCCTCGGCCTCCTCGGGGCGATCTGGCCGCTCACGATGGACCTGTACCTGCCGTCGTTCGTGCAGCTCGAGAGCGAATTCGGCAGCACCGCCGCGATGGTGCAGCTCACCCTCACGGCCGCGTTCATCGGCATGGGCCTGGGGCAACTGGTCGCCGGTCCCATCTCGGACGCGCTCGGCCGCACCCGCCCGCTGGCCGTCGTGGTGGTGCTGTACTGTCTCGCCTCGGTCACCTGCGCGCTCGCGCCCACCATCACGCTGCTCATCGGTGCCCGTTTTCTGCAGGGGATGGCGGCCGCCGCGTGCGCGGTGATCTCGATCGCGATCGTGCGCGACAGCGCGTCCGGCCCACGGATGCTCATCCTCTCGGCCCGGCTGTCGCTGGTCTCCGGCGTGTTCGTGGTGGGCTCACCCGCTCTCGGCGCCCAGTTGCTGTACCTGATGGACTGGCGTGGCCTGTTCTGGACCCTGCTCGGCTACGGGGTGTTGCTCGTGGTGATCGTGGTGACGGTGCTGATGCGCCACGAGACCAACCCGCCCGAGCGCCGGGCCCTGCGCCGCTCGGTGCGCCTGCGCGACGACTACCGGGCGCTCGCCGCCGAGCGGCACTTCCGCGCGGTCGTGCTCGGCGGCGGCCTGCTCTTCGGCGGCATGATGGCCTACATGGCGTCCAGCTCGTTCCTGTTCCAGGGCGTCTTCGGCCTCACCCCCACCGGCTACGCGATCGTCTTCGGCGGCCACGGGGTGCTCATGATCGTGGGCGCCCAGTGCGGTGCCCGGCTGGCCCGGGCCTTCTCGGCCCAGCGGATCCTCTTCATCGGCCTCGCCGGCCTGGTCACCTTCGCGCTGCTGCTGGTGGTCAGCGTGTCCCTGATGCCGCAGCTCGGCCTCTGGGGGTTCCTCGCCCCGCTGCTGGGCTTCACCACCGCGTTCGGGCTCACCAACCCGGCGCTGGGCGCGGTGGCGCTCGGCCCGCACGGCGCGCGCGCCGGCACCGCGGCATCCGTGCTGGGCGCCTCGAACATGGCCTTCGCCGCCTGCCTGGCCCCGCTCGCCGGTCACTTCGGTGTGCAAACCCCGGTCCCCACCGCCGCAATCATGCTCGCCGCCGCACTCCTGTCCGCCGCCGTCCTCACCCGCGGCTTCCGTCCCCGCCGCCGCTAGCCTGCCCGCCGCGCGGTAACTGTTCCTCGTGCGGACATCTGCGTCCGGTGCGCCGGCCACATTTGTCCGCTTCGGCAACAGTTGCGCCGGCAGCCGCGGCCACCCGGCGGCCACCCGGCGGAGCACGGCGTCACATGAACGGGCGAGAATACGAACGCATTTAGGATGGGAACGCGGGCTGTGTCCGCGTACCCGAAACCAGGAGTGCCCACGTGAGCCTGATCGTGCAGAAGTTCGGCGGATCATCCGTTGCCGACGCCGAGAGCATCAAACGCGTCGCCAAGCGGATCGTCGACACCAAGAAAGCCGGCAACGACATCGTCGTGGCCGTCTCCGCGATGGGTGACTCCACCGACGAGTTGCTCGACCTCGCGCACCAGGTCACGCCGATTCCGGCGCCCCGCGAGCTCGACATGCTGCTCACCGCCGGCGAGCGCATCTCCATGGCCCTGCTGGCCATGGCGATCAAGAGCATGGGCTACGACGCCCGCTCGTTCACCGGCAGCCAGGCCGGCATGATCACGGATGCCCAGCACGGCGCCGCCCGCATCGTCGACGTCACCCCCGGCCGGCTCCGCGACGCGCTCGACGAGGGCGCCATCGTCATCGTCGCCGGCTTCCAGGGCTTCAACCGCGACACCAAAGACATCACCACCCTCGGCCGCGGCGGCTCCGACACCACCGCCGTCGCCCTCGCCGCCGCGCTCGGCGCCGACATCTGCGAGATCTACACGGATGTCGACGGCATCTTCACCGCCGACCCCCGGGTGGTGCCCAAGGCGCACAAACTCGACCGGGTGTCCAGCGAAGAGATGCTGGAACTCGCCGCCGCCGGCGCGAAGGTGCTTTACATCCGCGCGGTGGAATACGCCCGCCGGCACGGGGTCACCCTGCACGTGCGATCCTCGTTCAACAGCAACACCGGCACCATCGTCTACAACGCGGGCGCCACCAGCCCGCACGCCGACGCCGTATCGAATGGAGAGACAGTGGAAGAGCCCATCATCGCGGGGGTCGCCGCCGACCTCAGCGAGGCCAAGGTCACGGTCGTCGGCGTTCCCGACATCCCCGGCAAGGCCGCGCAGATCTTCAAGATCGTCGCCAAGACCAACGCGAACGTCGACATGATCGTGCAGAACGTGTCCGCCGCATCCACCGGTCTCACCGACATCTCGTTCACGCTGCCCAAGTCCGAGGGCCAGCGGGTGCTCACCGCGCTCACCAACGAGCAGGAGAACGTGGGCTTCGCCGGCCTGCAGTACGACGACCAGATCGGCAAGCTCGCCCTGGTCGGCGCCGGCATGCGCACCAACACCGGTGTCTCCGCCAAGCTGTTCGAGGCCCTGTTCGAGGCCGGCATCAACATCGAGATGATCTCCACCAGCGAGATCCGCATCTCGGTCGTCACCCGCGCCGACACCATCAACCAGGCCCTGCGCACGGTGCACACCGCCTTCGGCCTCGACGCCGACGACGAGGCCGTGGTGCACGGCGGCACCGGCCGCTAACCACCCCTGCCACGGCATAACTCCTGCACTTTCTGCCAAAACCCCCGCATTCGGCCCGTTTCGGCGCCGAACGGGCAGAATTGCAGGAGTTATGCGCACCCACCGGCATTCCCGGCACAAGATTTGACCTGAGTAAGGACCACACAGTGACCAGCACCGCAGCCACCAGCACCGCACCCAGCACCCGCGCCGGCATCAACATCGGCGTCGTCGGCGCCACCGGCCAGGTCGGCGCCGTCGTGCGTCGCCTGCTCGAGGAGCGCGACTTCCCGGTCGCCAGCATCCGCTACTTCGCGTCGGCCCGCTCCGCCGGCACCGAGCTGCCCTGGAAGGGCGAGCGCATCGTGGTGGAGGACGCCGCGACCGCCGACCCGACCGGCCTCGACGTGGCCATCTTCTCCGCCGGTGCCACCACCTCCAAGGCGCAGGCGCCCCGCTTCGCCGCGGCCGGCGTCACCGTGGTCGACAACTCGTCGGGCTGGCGGATGGACCCCGACGTGCCGTTGGTGGTCAGCGAGGTCAACCCGCAGGCGATCGACCAGGCCGTCAAGGGCATCATCGCCAACCCGAACTGCACCACCATGGCCGCCATGCCGGTGCTCAAGGTGCTGCACGACGAGGCCGGCCTCGAACGTCTCATCGTGAGCACCTACCAGGCGGTCTCCGGCAGCGGCCTGGCCGGCGCCCGGGAACTGGCCACCCAGATCCGCGCGGCCGCCAGCGACGACAACCTCTTCCAGCTGGTGCACGACGGCTCCTCGGTGAGCATGCCCGAGCCCACCATCTACAAGCGCCCGATCGCGTTCGACGTGATCCCGCTCGCCGGCGCCATCGTCGACGACGGCTCCTTCGAGACCGACGAAGAGAAGAAGCTGCGCAACGAGAGCCGCAAGATCCTCGACCTGCCCGAGCTGCTCGTCAGCGGCACCTGCGTGCGGGTGCCGGTCTTCACCGGTCACTCGCTGTCGATCAACGTCGAGTTCGCCCGGCCGATCTCGGTGGCCCGCGCCACCGAACTGCTGCAGGATGCGCCCGGCGTACAGCTCACCAACATCCCCACCCCGCTGGAAGCGGCCGGGCAGGACCCGAGCTTCGTCGGCCGGATCCGCCAGGATCCCGGTGTGCCGAACGGCCGCGGCCTGGCTCTGTTCATCAGCAGCGACAACCTCCGCAAGGGCGCCGCGCTCAACGCCGTGCAGATCGCGGAACTCATCGCGGTAAAAATCACCGCCGGATAGGTGCTGGGAGCAGCCGCTCCAGTAATGTCAGTCCTTGTGGAGACGATCAGGACGGCCAGGACCTTAAGCCGGGTGGCGTTCGCCCTGTTTGCGGCCACGGCCGGGTACTTCATCGTCGCCGCGGTGGTCACGGTCGGTGTCGGCAGCAGCGTCGAACACTGGCTCATCGCCTTGGCTGCGGCCGGCGCCGCCGGGTTGCTCGACGTGCCGCGCTGGCGCCTGGGCGGCGTGCCGCACCTCAGCCCCGCGATCGGCCTGCCCATCGTGGTGGCGCTGGCCGTCGAGCCCGTCTTCACCGCGCCCACCGCCGTGGGCCTGATCTGCCTGGGCGTGCTGGTCTCCGTCTGGATTCGCGCCGGCCGCCCCGAGGTGGCGTTGTACGCGGCGGGTCTCACCGGCGTGGGCGGGGCCGCGTTCATCGCCCTGCACAGCGCCCTGCGCGCCCTGAACGCCGCGCCGCCCGTGGTGGCCGCCGGCAGCGCCCTCGGCTACGTCGCCGCGGTCATCGTGCTCGAGGCCCTCCGGCACCGTTTCGACCGGCCGCGGGGGACCCACACCGCGCCCGTCTACTCCACCGCACGGGTGCTCCTCATCGCCGCCGGATTCGCGGGCGTGTGCGCCCTGATCTCGATCTGGACGCATCCGTACGTGGACAAGGGCACCGACCTGCGCGCGGTCGCCGCCACCCTGCTTCCCCTGGTCGTGGTCGGCATCTGCGCCATGCTCGGCATCCGGGCGTCAGCGATGCGCCGTCGCCTGGCCGGCGTCGTCGACGGGGTCACCCGGCTCAACGCCACCGACCAGTACGCCAAGACCGGCGGGCTGACCAGCCCCATCAGCATCACCGAGGCCAACACCACCGCCGACCTCGCCGCCGCCCTGCTGCACGCCGTGTCCCACACCATCGGGGTCGAAACGACCGGTATCCGGCACAACCCGGCCGGCCGCGGCGAGATCGACGCCCCGCTGGCCATCAGCGCCGGCGGCGACCAGTACCTCGTCGCCCGCCGTGACGTGATGGACTACGCCTTCACCAGCGACGACCGGCGCGCCCTGGTCGCCCTGGCGCACTCCGCGGGCATGGTCTACGCCGCCAGGGAGAGCATCGGCGGGCTCACCATCCGCGCCAACACCGACCCGCTCACCGGCCTGCCCAATTACGGTGCCTTCCAGGACGCCCTGGCCAACATCAACGACCACCGCGATTACTCCGAGGCCCTCGCGGTGCTGTTCATCGACCTCGACGACTTCAAGCGGATGAACGACCGTTACGGCCACCAGGCCGGCGACGAGATCCTCAGCGAACTGGGTCGCCGGCTCAGCGCCGTGGCCCGCCCCTACGACGTGGTCGCCCGGGTCGGCGGTGATGAGTTCGTGGTCATCCTCACCCGGCTCTCCTCCCTCGCCGAGGCCAAGAGCCTGGCCGAACGGGTCATGGAGGTCGCCGGCGAACCGCTCACGGTCGCCGGTTCCGTGCTCAACCCGATCCTCAGCATCGGCCTGGCCTACTCCGCCCACCGTGAAACGGATGTCAACCAGCTGCTGCGCGACGCCGACCGCAGCATGCTCGCCATCAAGAAGTCCCGCCGCCGGGGCGGCCCCGCGCACGAAAGCAGCATCAACATCTCCGGGCACCGGTCGTCCCAGATGAACGACATCGTGGCCCGCGCCATCGACGAAGACCTCCTCGAGCTCGCCTTTCAGCCCATCGTCAGCCTCGTCACCAGCCAGATCTGGGCGTTCGAGGCGCTGCTGCGCTACACCGACCCCGAACTCGGCCCGCTGTCGCCGCCGTCGCTGGTGGAGAAGGCGAAGAGCCTGGGCCGACTCGACGCACTCACCCGCCAGGTCGCGGTGAAGGCCATGGCCGCCGCCGCCGACTTCCGGTTGATCGAGCCGAGCATCGTCTGCATGACCATCAACGTGGAGGCCGGCCAGATCCTGCCGCAACGGATGGGCACCTTCGTCACCGAACTGGCCGCGAGCTACCCCGACATCTCGCTCTGCCTCGAACTCAACGAACGCTCGGTCGCCCGGGTGTCCAGCGCGGTGCGGGAACAGGCCGAGAACCTGCGCGACATCGGCATCATGATCGCGCTCGACGACTACGGCTCGCAGGATTCCTCGGTCGACGCCCTGGTGCGGGTGCCGATGGACATCCTCAAAATCGACAAGAGCCTCGTCGACGACCTCGACGACGTCCGCCAGCAGGAGGTGCTCACCGCCCTGCAGGGCTTCGGCGACAACCTGGAGTACTCGATGATCGTGGAGGGTGTGGAGAACGAGACCATGGCCCGCCACCTCACCGCTCTCGGCATCCGCAGCGCCCAGGGATTCCACTACGGGGTGCCGCAAAGCCTGGAGAAGACCCTCGCCCGGCTCGAAGAATTCGGTGCGGCCGCGGTGCTGCCCGTGCGCGCCGCGTCAGAGCTGTCGCTCTAAACGTTAGGGTCGCACTATGGTCGAGCACACATCGAGGATGCCCCGCGCGGGTGTGCGCGAGCGCGTGGAGCGCAGCGTCTTCCTCTCCCAGTTGCTGCTGGCCGCCGCCACCCTGCTCCTCGTGGCCGTCTCGGTGCTGACCCGGCCCACGATGCTCGCCGATCCGCTGTACTTCGTCGGCGTCATGATCATCTTCGCCACCACCGGGCTCGCCGCAGCCGTGCCGTGGCGACTGCTTTCCAAGCAGTACATCGTCATCCTCCCGATGCTGGACATCCTGGGTCTGACCCTGGCCCGCATCGCCGAACCTAACCTCGGCGTCAGTTTCCTCCTGGTGTTCCCGGTGATCTGGATGTCCACCCACTTCGGCCATTCCGGAGCCATCGGAAGCGTCATTTTTGCGGCGACCCTGCTCTGGGCGGGTCTGCCGATGCGGTTCCTCACCGACCCGTACAACGCCACCGGCTACGCCACCTCCCAGGCGCCGCTGCTGGCCGTGGTCACGATCATGCTCTCCTTCGTCGCCTCCGTCACGTACACCTCCACCCGCAGGGGCGCGGCCCAGCGGGTGCTGCTCACTCAGCAGGCCGGACTGTTCGAGACCGCCCTGCAACGCTCCCGGCGCCAGGAGCAGACGCTCGACGAGATCTTCAACACCGTCGACTTCGGCGTGGTCGGCTACGACCGTAGCGGCAGGATCAACTTCGTCAACCGGGCCCAACGCCTGCTGCTGGGCCGGTACGGAGTGAAGGACGGCATCGGACTGGCCACCATCGTCTTCCGCGAAGACGGCACCACCCCGTTCACCGGTGTCGACCGGCCCTACGCGCGGGCCATGCGCGGCGAGACCGTCGACCGGGTCACGGTGTGGCTCGGCGAGCCCGGCACGCAGCAGTCCGCCGTGCTCGTCTCGGCCCGGCCCATCTACGACCACAGTGGCCGCTATGACGGCGGCGTGATGGTGACCCGCGACGTCACCGCCGAGGTGCGGGCGGTCAAGGCCAGGGACGACCTCGTCGCCTCCGTCTCGCACGAACTGCGCACCCCGCTCACCTCGATCCTCGGCTACCTGGAACTGGCCCTCGACGACGAACGGGTCGACCCCGACACCCGGCGGATGCTCGAGATCGCGTCGAAGAACTCCGACCGGCTGCTGGAGATCGTGTCGGGCCTGCTCACCGCCGCCAGCGCCTCCAACGAGGGACTGGGCCTGACGCTGGAATCCTGCGACATGGCCGCCATCCTCACCGAAGCCGTGGAGTCCGCCGAACCTTTGGCGGCGCAGCGCAGCATCCGTTTCGACGTCGGCACCCTCCCGACGACGGTGATCGTCGCGGATGCCTTCCGGCTGCGCCAGGTGATCGACAACGTGCTCTCCAACGCGATCAAGTACAACGTGGATTCCGGCCAGGTGAGCGTGAGCCTGCGGGAAGACGACTTCGGCCTCGAGGTGCGGGTGACCGACACCGGCCGGGGCATGAGCGAAGACGAACAGGGCAACCTGTTCGACCGGTTCTACCGGGCCGATTCGGTGCGCGGGTCCAGCGTGCACGGCACCGGACTCGGCCTCAACATCAGCCGGGAGATCATGCGCGAGCATGGTGGCGACCTGCGGCTGGAATCCATCAAGGGCAAGGGAACGACGGCCATCGCCACGCTCCCGGTGAACAGAGAGTGAGCGTGCCCCGGCGCGTTCGACAGGGAGCATCATGCAATTAGACTCAGGCACTCTGCAGGTCATGTGCGGCCTGCTGGTGGTCCTCTGCGGCGTCTCGTTCATCTTCAACACCGCACTGAACCGCAACGACCCGCCCGGCCGACTGTGGAGCCTCTCGTTTGTGGGCGGCATCATGGTGACCACCGCGTACGCGGTGTACATCCTCAGCGCCGACGCGTGGTGGACGATCGCGGTCGGCAACGCCGCCCTGGTGTTCTGCGTCGGGTCGCTCTGGGCGGGCTCCCGGGTCTACAACGGCCGCAGCTCCCATTTCCTCCTCGTGGCCGGGCTCGCGCTGGTCATCACGGTGATCTCGTTCCTGCCCGGCGCGTCCGGCGGCGAATGGGCCGGCGCCGGGCCGCTCTGGCTGGTCGTGGCGCTTCTGGGCGGGCTGGGCGGTGCCGAGGCGCTCCGCGGCCGGCTGCGCCGCAACGTGAACGGGCGCATCCTCTCGCTCGTGCTGCTGATCGTGACCGGCTTCTACACGCTGCGGGCCATCGCGTTCATCGTCGAGGGGCCGAACAGCGCCGTGTTCCGCGCCTACTTCGACTCCGACACCACCTCGGTGCTCAACATGTCACTCATCGTCACCGCCAGCATCGCGGTGTCGATCCTCCGCGCCGAGGGCGTCGGCAGCAACGCCGTCGGTGACATCACCGTGGGCATCCACTCCGCCGCGGGTGTGCTGAGCGCCACGTCGTTCCAGCAGGCCGCCACCGACCACCTGGAGCGCGCCGAACGTGCCGAGCTCGGCCTGGCCGTGATCGGCGCCGACATCGACAACCTGCCCGAGATCAACACGGCGTTCGGCCGGGCCGCCGGTGATGAGGCCATCGCCCGCTTCGCCGACACCCTGCGTGGCAGTGCCCCGCTGATGGCGCAGATCGGGCACCCCGCCGCCGGCCGGTTCTACGTGCTGGCCGCGGTCGGCTCCGCCACCGAGGCGCGCACCATCACCGAACGCATCCAGAACGCCCTCGTGGACGGCCCGCTGGGGGACTCCTACCGGATCCGCCTCACGGCCAGCTTCGGCATCGCGGACACCTTCGACCACGGTTTCGCCCTGGCCGACCTCACCGCCGCGGTCGGGCACGCCATCGGTGTGGTCAAGGCGCGGGGTGGCAACGACATCGCCGTGGCCACCGAAACGGCCACCCCGCTCTAACTGTTCCCGCGGCGGACAATTGCGGCCGGTGTGCCGGCCGCATTTGTCCGCTTTGGCAACAGTTGTTGCGAAAACCGGGGGTTACGGGGCGATGGCGATGGTGAGAGTGTCGCTGGCGGTCTGCTTCGCGTACGTCGACGACGTGGGCGTGGTCTGGATCAGCAGCTCGTAGGTGAACGACAGGGTGAGGCTGGTGGCCTCCTCGTCGATGGCCGGCCACACGAAGGTCTGGCCGTAGCTCTGCGGGGCCTTCATGAAGTAGCCGTTCTCCAGATCGGAGACATCGACCTGCGTGTCCGGCGCGGTCAGGGCGCCGTCGGGCCCGGCGACACCGGGGAAGACGCTCACCTTGGACAGGTACACGGACTTGCCGTCGTCGGTGCCGAGGGCCGCGGTGGCGGTGAGGCTGAGCGGCTTGTTCGCGCCGGCGGTCCACTGGCCCATGTTCAGCGACGAGTAGTAGTCCACGGTGAGGGTGACGTCGCCGGCGGTGATGGTGCGCTGGGTGGACCCGTTGACCAGATCGTTCGTGACCAGTGCGACGGTTGCCTTCGGCGTGGGGGTGGCGGAGGCGGCGGCCGTGCTCAGCTCCGCCCAGGGTGCGGTGCCACAGCCGGTGAGCGCGAGCGTGAGCCCGGCGGCAACGGTGAGGGTCGCGAGGCGAGTGCGAGTCGACGTCGGCATGAGATTCCCCTTATTCTCGCGGCAGCCCGTACCTGCTGCGCCATTTCTTGAGCTTATCTTGTGATTTCCTTGACCCGAACAGGGGACATTCCGCACAAAAGCCTGACAGAGTAAGAAATGTGAACGAGAGAAGCCGCAACGTGAAGCCCGCAGCCGCCGAAGAGCCGGTGCAGTCTGCGTACGCCAATGAATTCAACGAGATGGTCGAGGGGCTGCCCACCTTCCGTCCCACCATCGGATGCATCGTGCCCGCGTACAACGAAGCGGACTCCATCGCCGGGGTTCTCGACTCCCTGCTCGCCCAGACCCGACTGCCGGACGTGATCCACGTGGTGATCAACAACACCACCGACGACACCGTGAAGATCGCCAGCGAGTACGCCGGCCCGCACGAGGTCGTCACCGACGGCGTCATGCAGTTCACCGAGGTGTTCGTGCACGACATCGGCGTCAACCCCGACAAGAAGGTGGGTGCGCTCAACTACGGCTACTCGCTCATCGAGGGCTCCGACTTCCTGCTCGGCGTGGACGGCGACACCACCGCGTCCCCCAACGCGGTGGAGAAGCTCGAAGCCGAGATCGCCTCGGACACCCGCATCGGCGGTATCTCCGCGATCTACAGCATCGACGACACCGTCATCCACGGGCTCATCCCCAGCTTCCTCATCTCCGGCCAGCGCGCCCAGTTCGCCGCGTTCAACATGCAGAACATGCTCCGCGGCCGCAACATGGCCGTGCTCGGCGGCCAGTTCTCGATCTTCTCCATGAAGGCCCTGCGCGAGGTCATGGTCGACAGCCACCAGGCCACCCCCTGGGTGAAGGACTCCGAGGTGGAAGACTCGCTGTTGTCGCTGCAGATCAAAAGCGCCGGCTACCTCACCAAGATCAGCGCGCAGGCCCGCGCCAACGTCGGGGGGATGACCACCCTCCGCGGTCTGGACGCCCAGCAGGTGAAGTGGAACTTCGGTGCCATCGAGCTGATGTGGCCCGGCCAGCGCGGTGACACCAAGGGGCAGCCGTTCCACCCCAACCTGCGCCTGCGCTGGGTGGAGAACTTCTCCATGATCATCAACGTGGTCACCCGGGTGCTGTTCTTCATCCTGCTCGCCGCGTCCCTGTCCATCAGCGCGTTCGTGTTCAGCCCCATTTGGCTGATCCCGCCGGTGGTGGCGCTGCTGCTGAACCTGCGCACCGCGATGTCGATGAAGAACCGTAACGGCAAGGACATCTTCTTCGCCATCGGGTTCTTCCCCGCCGAGATCTACATGTGGGTGCGCATCGGCCACTTCATGCGCGCCTGGACCAAGTTCGCCAGCAACAAGAAGGTCGACAACTGGGCCGAGCAGGCCAAGGCCGAGCGCGGCTCCGGCAACGCCTACCTGGTGCCGCTGATGGTGGCCGTCGGCCTCGCCGCCGCCCTGGTGTTCATCTGGCTGCAGCTGCCCATCGTGGTGCAGTCCGGCATCCTGTGGATCGGCTGGCCGATCCTCGGTGTCACCACGGTCATCCAGACCCTCACGATGTTCTTCACCCTCACCAAGCGTCACCACGGCTACAAGGTTTGAGCGCGCACATCGAGGCCACCGCCCTGCGTTCCCTGCTCTCGCAGGTGGGCGGCAACCACGAGTTGCAGCGGCGATTCGTGCACGACTTCGTGCACCTCTGGCGCAGCCGCACGCAGCGGCTGCAGAAGGCCCTCGCGTTCCCCGACGCGGAGGAGGCGCACGTGGTGTTGCTGAGCATCCGCTCGAGCAGCACCATGGTGGGCGCCGTCACCGTGGAGGCGACCGCGGCCATGATGCACGACGCCCTCCGCGACGGCGACCTCGCCGGTTCGGCCCGGCACATCGAGCGCCTCAACGAGGTCGGCGAGTTCGCCTGCCACGACCTGGCCGTTATGTTCGCCCTGGAGCGCTAGCCGCCGAGTTCGCCAGGCGGATGCGCATGTGTCGCGCCCGATCGCCGGTCGAGCTTGATGCGCATGTGTGGCGCCCGATCGTCGGTCGAGCGGATGCGCATGTGTCGCGCCCGATCGTCGGTCGAGCTTGTCGAGACCCCGTGACGTGCCTGGGCGTCGCTGCCACGGCATCCGCAGGTCGTCTCGCCGGGTCTCGACAGGCTCGACCAGCGGATGGATCGCTGGCGAGATCGGCCGGCGGATGCCTGCGGTTCGCGCCCGATCGTCGGTCGAGCTTGTCGAGACCCCGTGACGTGCCTGGGCGTCGCTGCCACGGCATCCGCAGGTCGTCTCGCCGGGTCTCGACAGGCTCGACCAACGGATGGTTCGCTGGCGAGATCGGCCGGCGGATGCCTGCGGTTCGCGCCCGATCGTCGGTCGAGCTTGTCGAGACCCCGTGACGTGCCTGTGTGTCGCTGCCACGGCATCCGCAGGTCGTCTCGCCGGGTCTCGACAGGCTCGACCAACGGATGGTTCGCTGGCGAGATCGGCCGGCGGATGCCTGCGGTTCGCGCCCGATCGCCGGTCGAGCTTGTCGAGACCCCGTGACGTGCCTGTGTGTCGCTGCCGCGGCATCCGCAGGTCGTCTCGCCGGGTCTCGACAGGCTCGACCAGCGGATGGTCGGCCCCGCGAGTTCGCCAGGCGGCCGCGCATGTGTCGCGCCCGATCGTCGGTCGAGCTTGTCGAGACCCCGTGAAGTGCGCGTGTCGCGGCCGCGGCATCCGCAGGTCGTCTCACGGGGTCTCGACAGGCTCGACCAGCGGATGGATCGCTGGCGAGATCGGCCGGCGGATGCCTGCGGTTCGCGCCCGATCGCCGGTCGAGCTTGTCGAGACCCCGTGACGTGCCTGGGCGTCGCGGCCGCCGCATCCGCAGGTCGTCTCGCCGGGTCTCGACAGGCTCGACCAGCGGATGGTCGGCCCCGCGAGTTCGCCAGGCGGCCGCGCATGGGTCGCGCCCGATCGTCGGTCGAGCTTGTCGAGACCCCGTGACGTGCGTGTGTGTCGCTGCCGCGGCATCCGCGGGTCGTCTCACGGGGTCTCGACAGGCTCGACCAGCGGATGGATCGCTGGCGAGATCGGCCGGCGGATGCCTGCGGTTCGCGCCCGATCGTCGGTCGAGCTTGTCGAGACCCCGTGACGTGCCTGGGCGTCGCTGCCGCGGCATCCGCAGGTCGTCTCGCCGGATGGAACGGGTGTACTTACCTCGAGCGGCTAGTCGCGACCGGCGTCGTCGGAGGCGGCCAGACGGTAGCCGACACCACGCACGGTCTCGAGCCAGCGCGGCGCGGTGAGGCTGTCGCCGAGCTTGCGGCGCAGGTTGCTCAGGTGAGCCTCCACCGCACGCTTGTCGGCCTCGTTCACGTAATACGCCGTCACGTAGCTCTCGCCGCGCAGCAGCAGCGCCAGGTCGGCCTTGCTGCGCACGCGCCGTTTCGACTCCAGCAGCGCGGCGAGCAGGTCGAACTCGGTGCGGGTGAGGTCCAGCTCCACATTGCCGAGCACGGCCAGGCGCATGTCGTTGCTCAGCCGCAGCCCGTTGTGCTCGATCCAGTCCTCGGCGCGTTCGTCCGTCGTCGACGACGACGCCACGACGGGCAGCGGCACCGTCACCGACACCGGGGCGGCGGCGAAGATCGGCAGGCCGTCCACGTCGGCGCGCGGGGTGGGCGGCGTCGGCGGAACATACGCGGGGGTGAACTCCTCGGACCGGTCCGTCGTATCGGCGGGCTCGTAGGGCGGCACGTACACCGGGTCGGGTGTGGGCGCGGCGGCCAACGCATCCGCGGCGGCGGCGGTCGCCACGGCCATCCGTGGGCGGCGCAGCATCGCGTCGATGCGGGCGCGCAGCTCGCGCGGTCGGAACGGCTTGGTCAGGTAGTCGTCGGCGCCGGCTTCGAGCCCCTGCAGGGTGTCGATCTCTTCGTCGCGGGCGGTGAGCATCACCAGGTACGTGGAGCTGAACGCCCGGATGCGCTTGGCGGTTTCGAAGCCGTCCATGCCGGGCATGCTCACATCGAGCGTCGTGACGATCGGGTCATAGGCGCGAACCGCGCGTACCCCGTCGAGTCCGTTGCTGGTGGCGATGGCATTAAACCCGGCCTGCGTGAGCACCGCTTCGAGCAGATGACGAATGTCCGCATCGTCCTCGATGATCACCGCAACCCTACGTACTTCCCCAGACGACGACATACCTGAGCATCTTACGCGTTTTGTTCAGCCGGAAGTGACTGGCAGGTTACCAACCGGCGGCGTCGGCGAGCTGCAACGCCCGCTCGTTCCACCACTCGCCGGCCTTGGGGCCGCCGTTGCAGGTGCCGTCGCTCTCACCGGGCAGTTTCACCCACAGGTACGCGTCGCGCAAGCCCCCGTCGGTGCTCACCTCCGGCGTGGTGCCGATGGCGCGGCCGGTGGGGTTGCACCACTCGCCGTTGGTGCCCTTGCCGTTGCGGGAGGTGTCCACGATGAAGTGCGCGCCGTTGGTGAGCGCCGAGACCGCCTCGCCGAACTTCTGCTCGGCGGCGTTGGTGTTGTAGTTGGACACGTTGGTGGCGAAACCGCGCACCTGCTGCACCCCGGCCTGGTTGAGCAGGTCGGCCATGGTGGCAGCGTCGATCCAGTCGGAGTGCCCCGCGTCGAGGTACACGGTGGCGACGGTGCTGGCGAAGGTGGTCACGCCCTGCTGAATCTGCGCCACCCGCTGGGGCACGTTGCCGCATTCGGAGGCCAGCGCCAGCGCATCCGGTTCGATGATCACAACGGATGGGCGGGTGCTGAGCGCCGTGGCGATCGCCGACACCCACACCGGGTAGTCGGTCTCCGAGAGGCCGCCGGCGGAGTGGTTGCCGCAGTCGCGGTCGGGGATGCCGTAGATCACGAAGACGGGCTCCTGGCCGGCCTCGGCCGCGGCATCCGCGATCGCGGCCACATCGGCCTGCACGGTGTCGAGCGGGAACTTCTCCGGTACCAGCCAGGTCGCGGCCGGCTGCTCGGCGATCTTCGCCAGGGTGGCGGCCTCGGCCGAGTCGGGGTCGGTCTCCGCGGCGGCCGCGGCGGCGATGTGGGCCGTGGACTTGGGGTTGGAGTAGAACGACATGCCGGCGAGGGGGTTCGGGTCGGCCGCGGGGCTGCCGCCCGCCGCGGCGGCGAACGTGCCGACGAAGAGGCCGAGGGCCACGATGGGAGCAGCGAGGGCGATCATGCCAAGGGACAGGCCTAAACGGCTTCCGGTGGAGTCCATTTTGCAACCCTATCCTGCGGGTTATCCTGCGCGTGGCCCGGACTTGCGGCGGTCCTGCCGCCCCGGCGAAGCGCTCAGCGGCGCGGGATAGACTTCTGAGCGTGAATTCACAACCAAAGGTCGATGTCGCCCTGATCGGCGGGGGCATCATGAGTGCCACCCTCGCCACCCTGCTCAGCGAGCTGCAGCCCGACTGGAACATCCAGGTCTACGAGCGTCTCGGCGAGCTCGCGCAGGAGAGCTCCAACCCGTGGAACAACGCCGGTACCGGCCACGCGGCGTTGTGTGAGCTCAACTACATGCCGCAGGCGCAGGATGGCTCGGTGACGGCCGAGAAGGCCGTGGCCATCAACGAGCAGTTCCAGATCAGCCGTCAGCTCTGGGCGCACCTCGTGGAAACCGGTGTGCTGCCCGAGCCGGAGAAGTTCATCAACTCCACCCCGCACATGACCTTCGTGCACGGCGCCTCGAACGTGGACTACCTGCGCAAGCGCCGCGACGCGCTCGCCGACCAGCCCCTGTTCGCCGGCCTCGAGTACAGCGAGGACCCGGCCGTGATCGGCCAGTGGACCCCGCTGATCACCAAGAAGCGCAAGCCCACCCAGAAGATCGCCGCCACCCGCATCGACTCGGGTACCGACGTGGATTTCGGTGCCCTCACCGGTTACCTCTTCGACTCGTTGAAGGAGCGCGGCGTCGACGTGCACCTCAACCAGCAGGTCACCGACCTCAACCAGCAGGATGACGGCACCTGGAAGATCAAGCTGCTCAGCCTGGTCGGCCGCTACGTCAACACCGTCGAGGCCCGGTTCGTCTTCGTCGGCGCCGGCGGCGGAGCGCTCGCGCTGCTGCAGAAGAGCGGCATCCCCGAGATCAAGGGCTTCGGCGGCTTCCCCATCAGCGGCCAGTTCCTGCGCACCTCCAACCCCGCGATCGTGGCGCAGCACCAGGCCAAGGTGTACGGCAAGGCCGCCGTGGGCGCCCCGCCGATGTCGGTGCCGCACCTCGACACCCGCGTCGTCGACGGTCAGGCCTCGCTCCTGTTCGGCCCGTTCGCCGGCTTCAGCCCCAAGTTCCTCAAGCGCAGCACCTGGTTCGACCTGCCCTTCTCGGTGCGGCCGCACAACCTGGTGCCGATGCTTGCCGTCGCCAAGCACAACTTCGGCCTGATGAAATACCTGATGGGCGAGGTGTTCGCCTCCCGGAAGGCCAAGATCGAGGCGCTGCGGGAGTTCATGCCCACCGCGCAGGCCAAGGACTGGGAGCTCATTACCGCCGGTCAGCGTGTGCAGGTGATGAAGAAGGACGAAAAGCTCGGCGGCATCCTGCAGTTCGGCACCGAGGTCATCACCTCCGCCGACGGCAGCATCGCGGGCCTCCTGGGGGCCTCGCCCGGCGCATCCACCGCGGCCCCGATCATGGTGGACCTGCTCAAGCGCTGCTTCCCGGGGGAGTACTCCCGCTGGGAGCCGCAGCTGCGGGAGATGATCCCGAGCCTCGGCACCAAGCTCTCCGACAACCCCGCCGCCGCGGCCGCCTCCCTGGCCGCCACCGCCAAGACCCTGCACCTGACCGCCTAGAGCTCCGCCCGCCCGCGGCCCGGCATCCCGCCGCACCGCGACGTCAGCGCAGCGCGTCCTCCCGCAACGATCGCGCACATCGGCTGAGCAGGTCGCGCAACACGTCCTCCTCCTCGGCGCTGAACGACGCCGTCATCCGGTCTTCAACCCGCTTCACCGCGGCGCTGGCCAACCGAAGCCGCTCACGCCCCGCCGAGGTCAGCTCGGTGGGCAACACGCGCCCCGACACCGGACGGTCGAGCCGGCTGACAAGCCCGTCGCTCTCCAGGCTCTGCAGCACCACATTCATCGACTGCCGGGTCACGAACGTGCCACGCGCCAGGTCGGAGTTCGACAACCCGGCCCGCTGCGACAACAGCTCCAAGCAGGAGTAGTGCGTGATGGTCATGCCCAAGGGCCGGAGCGCCGCTTCCATCTCCGAGCGGAGCACGCTCGACACCACCTTCACCTGGTAGCCCAGCGACGTGCCCAGATCGATTCCCGAAGCGTCTTGACTCATGTCAGTATTCTGACATACACTCGAGCATGTCAGCTAACTGACACTCACCCCAAGGAGCATCCCATGACCGCATTCGGCCCCGGCTTCATCTCACTGCAGGTTCGCGACGTGGTGGCTTCCGCCGCCTTCTACGAGAAGTACCTCGGTTTCACCCGCCAGGCCGGCCCGCCGCACGCGGTGGTCTTCGGCACCACGCCGGCCGCGTTCGCGGTGCGCTCGCCGCTGCCCGGTGTCGACCTGGACTCCGTCGCCCAGCTCGGCCTCGGCATCGGCGTCTGGCTGCACGCGCCAGATGCCCAGGGCATCCACGACACGCTCCGCACCGATGGTGTCACCATCACCGCCGACCCCATCGACGGCCCGTTCGGCCGCACGTTCACCTTCGCCGACCCCGACGGCTACCAGATCACCCTGCACGACCGGGCGTAGGCGGCGGATGGGCGTGGTCGCGGCCCGCGCGCCGCGCCCGTCGCATCCCTGCAGCGGCCGGGAGCAAAATATTCCCGCCACCTCGGAATACCCAGCCGACTCTGACGCTTGGGTCCATCGTGAGCTGCAGAAACGACACCCGGATCCTGTCCATCCGATGAGTGTTGCTGCGAGGGACGTCGGCTTCCGGTCCGAACGCGGGCCCATCCTCATCGCCCTGATGCTGACGACCGGGCTCGTCGCCATCGAATCGACGATCCTCGCCACCGCGGTGCCTTCCATCGTGAAGGACATCGGCGGGTTCTCGCAGTTCCCCTGGCTGTTCTCCATTTACCTGCTCGCCCAGGCCGTGTCGGTGCCGGTGTACGCCAAGCTGTCCGACGTGATCGGTCGCAAGCCCATCCTCCTGTTCGGCATCGGCGTCTTCCTGCTCGGCTCGATCCTGTGTGGGTTCGCCTGGAGCATGCCCGCCCTCATCGCGTTCCGGGCGGTGCAGGGCCTCGGTGCCGGCGCCATCATGCCGATGTCGGTCACCATCGCCGGCGACATCTACACGGTCGCCGAGCGCGCCAAGACCCAGGGATACCTCGCCAGCGTCTGGGCGATCTCCTCCGTGGTCGGACCCACCCTCGGCGGCGTGTTCGCCGAGTTCTCGTCGTGGCGCTGGATCTTCTTCATCAACATCCCCCTGTGCCTGCTCGCCGCGTTCATGATCATGCGCACCTTCCACGAGACCATCCAGCACCGCACCCACAAGGTGGACTACCTCGGCGCCACCCTGCTGATGCTCGGGCTCAGCGCCCTGCTGCTCGCCGTGCTCGAAGGCGGTCAGGCCTGGGCGTGGGCGTCGCCGCAGAGCATCATCATCTTCACCGCGGGCGCGCTGCTCCTGGTCGCCTTCGTGTTCGCCGAGCGTCGGGCGGCCGAACCGGTGCTCCCGATGTGGGTCTTCTCCCGCCGCGTGGTGCTCACGAGCTCTTTGATCGGCCTCGGCGTCGGCGCCATCATGCTCGGGCTCACGTCGTTCGTGCCCACGTACCTGGAGGGCTCGCTCGGCGCCACCCCCATCCTCGGCGGCCTCGCGGTCGCGGCCCTCACCATCGGCTGGCCGATCGCCGCGTCGCAGTCGGGCCGGCTCTACCTGCGCTTCGGCTTCCGCGCCACGGTGCTCATCGGTATGGCCATCACCGTGATCGGCACCGCCACCCTGGCCCTCACCGCCGCAACACCGGCCGTCGCCACCGTCGCCGTCTCCTGCTTCGTGATCGGCCTGGGCCTCGGCCTGGTGGCCACGCCGTCCATGATCGCCGCACAGTCCAGCGTCGGCTGGGACGAGCGCGGGGTGGTCACCGGCACCAACATGTTCTCCCGGTCCATCGGCAGCGCCGTCGGTGTCGCGATCTTCGGTGCCGTCGCGAACGCCATCTACGCCAGGCCCGGCAACACCGACCTCGGTCCGCAGGCCATCACGGATGCCTCCTCCGCCGTCTTCCTGGCCCTCGCGATCACCGCGGTCGCCACGGTGGCCGCCGCCTTCTACATGCCCCGCACCAAGCCCCTCGGTCTGGACCCCGTCCCGCCCACCACCCCCTAGCTCGCGCCGCCCTCGCCCGAGCCCGCGCCCGAGCCGCCCTCGCCCGAGCCCACTCCCACCCGCGCACCGGCGCCCTGCCCGCGCATCGCACGACAGCCCGCTCTGACCGAGCTGCGCGGGTCAGGCGCCGCACCGCGGGTGGCGCGCCACCCGCGCGCCGGCGCCGCACCCGCGAATCGCCATCCGCCGCCGCGCATCACCGAAGCGGATGCGTGCCCCGCAACCCACTTGCATCCCACTCGAACATGTGTTCGACTTGGTATATGCGCTGGAGTGGACAGGAACTGACAACCGAGCAGGCCGGGGCTCTCCCCGGACTGGCCCGGCTGAACAACCTCGTGCGCAGCGTGCGCACCCCCGAGTTCGACGGCATCACCTTCCACGAGGTGCTCGCCAAGTCCGCCCTCAACCGGGTGCCCGGCCAAAGCGCCATGCCGTTCGGCTGGACCATCAACCCCTACCGGGGCTGCTCGCATGCGTGCACCTACTGCCTGAGTCCGGAAACAGCGGTCCTCATGGCGGATGGTCGGCAGAAGCCGCTCTGGGACGTCAGGGTCGGCGAGACCATCATGGGCACCCGCGTGGACGGTGCGTATCGGCGCTACACAGAAACGACGGTTCTCGCCGCGTGGAACACGCGCAAGCGTGGCTATCGCATCACGCTCGCAGACGGTACCGAGATCGTCGCTAGTGGAGACCACCGATTCCTCACCGAGCGTGGCTGGAGATACGTCACCGGCGCAATGAGCGGCGAGAACCAGCGTCCCTACCTCACCCCGAACAACAAGCTCATCGGGTTCGGGCTCAACGGGCTGACGGAAACCACGCAGCCCGGTTACTTTCAGCCCCAGTACCGCCGTGGATACCTGACAGGGATGATCCGCGGCGACGGAATGATGATCTCCCGAGACTATCCACCGAGATCCGGCGGCGGCAGCAAGGTGCGATTGTTCAGGCTGGCGCTTGCCGACGTGGAAGCGCTCAACAGGTCGCGCTTGTTCTTGGATCAGGAGGGCGTGATCACCCAAACCCGCCCGTTCAGCGTGGCATCTGAAACCCGCCGAGCCATGACTTCGATATACTCCGGCAAGGCCAAGAACTACGAAAAAATTTCGAGATTGATTCAGTGGCCCGATGCGCCGGACGCCACCTGGCACGCCGGCTACCTCGCCGGCATCTTCGATGCGGAGGGTTCCTGTTCCCGGGGGGTGCTGCGCATCAGCAATGGCAACCCTGCGATTCTCGACAACATCCAAAGGTCCATGGTGGCTTTGGGTATCGATCACGTGCTTGAACCGGTCAGGTCGAATGGCGTTCGGTCTGTGCGAGTCACCGGGGGGCTTCCCATGCGTTCTCGGTTCTTCAACCTCGTTGGTCCAGCCATCGACCGCAAGCTCTCGATCACGGGCGCAGCCGTGAAGTCCGACGCCAAGCTCCAGATCGTCTCGATCGAAGACCTCGGGTCAATCATGGACATGATCGACATCACCACCGGCACCGGTGACTTCATCGCCAACGGCGTGGTCAGTCACAATTGTTTTGCCCGCCCCACCCACGAATACCTCGACCTCGACGGCGGCAAGGACTTCGACAACGAGATCATCGTCAAGGTCAACGTCGCCGACGTGCTGCGCAAAGAACTCGCCAAGCCCACCTGGGGCAAGCATCCCGTCGCACTCGGCACCAACACCGACCCCTACCAGCGCGCCGAGGGCCGCTACCGGCTGATGCCCGGCATCATCGCCGCGCTCGCCGACTCCGGCACCCCGTTCTCCATTCTCACCAAGGGCACCCTGCTGCGTCGCGACCTCGACCTCATCGTCGAAGCCAGCCAACAGGTGCCGGTCGACCTGGCCATGTCCATCGCCATCTACGACCACGACCTGCAGCAGTCCGTCGAACCCGGCACCCCCAGCACCAAGGCCCGCCTGGCCACCATCACCGCCATCCGCGAACGCGGCCTCAACTGCTCCATCTTCATGATGCCGATCCTCCCGTTCCTCACCGACACCAAGGCCCACCTCGACGACGCGATGCGGCAGGCAGCGGATGCCGGCGCCACCGGTGTGCTCTACAGCGCCTTGTATCTCAAGCCCGGCGTCAAAGACTGGTACCTGCAGTGGCTCGAGGGTGAACGCCCCGACCTCGTGCCCAAGTACCGGGAGCTCTACAAGCGCGGCGCCTACGCGCCCAAGGAGTACCGGCAGTGGTTGGCCGAGCGCATTCACCCGCTGATGCGTGCGCACGGACTCCAGCGGCGCCGGGAAGACCCGGCCACCGGCGGCATTCTCTCCACCGCCCTCACCCGCACGCGGCCCGCACCGGCCGGAGCGCCGGCGGCCGAATCGCTGATCGCGGCGGAGTTGCCGCCGGAGCTCTCGCCCACGCTGTTCTGACCCGCCCGCGTCGCGGGGTTTCGGCTTCGTGGGGTTCCGCGCTATTTTGTTGCCAATTATCACTGCCACGGGGCAGCGGCGCGGGCAATCCAAGGGGGACATCGAATGGCGCAACCGGTGAACACGCAGTCCACGCAGAACCCGTCTCTGAAGGTGCGCCCCCGGGTCTGGATCGGTCTGGCGATCTATCTGGGCTACGTGGCGCTGGTCTTCACCGTGCAACGCCTTTCCGGGGTGCGCTACGACGAGCTCGACGAGAGCGGCGAAAACCTGTTCTTCGGCGCCGGGGTGTCCCTCATCGTCGCCGCGGTGCTCCTGGCGATCACCACCACCCTGCTCGGCTGGTGGCGGCCGGCACTGTTCGATCGGCACCGCAGCGTGCGCTGGCCGATCATCGCGCCGATCCTGCTGGTCGTGGCGCTGCTGCTCAACCTGCTGTCCACCGACTGGGTCGCCTACGACGGGGCGTTCTTCGCCGCCTCCCTCGTGCTCCTCCTGGTCGGCTTCACCGAGGAGATCACCACCCGCGGGCTGCTGCTCACGGGCCTGCGCAGTCGGATGAACGAAGGCTGGGTCTGGTTCATCACCACGGCACTGTTCGCGCTGATGCACCTGATGAACGCGGTCAGCGGGCAGGATCTCGGGCCCACCCTGCAACAGGTGGGATTCACCTTCCTGGCCGGCACGATCTTCTACATCCTCCGCCGCACCACCGGAACCCTGCTCTGGGCGATGCTGCTGCACGGGCTGTGGGACTTCTCCGTCTTCGCCGTCACCCACGGCACCCCGGGCCCGCTGGCCAGCCTCGCCGCGCTCTTCGAGGTCGCCGCGGGGGTGACGGCCCTGATCGCGGTGGCCATCGTCATCCGCGGCGCCCACGAGCGCCTCGACCCGGCGCCCCGCCCGGTCGGCGACCTGAGCTGACGCCGGCCGGCCGCCGGTATTGTCGAACGCCCCGCACCTGCCCACCACACCCTCCGCACCTGAGATAATCAGAGCCGGAGAGGGCGCAATGTCACTTGGGTTACCCGGCCATCTGGTTCAGGCCACGCTGAGCCGTGCCCTCGCCCGCGCCTCGCACTGGTTCGGCGTCATCTGCCTGGCCGGCGCGCTCGCCTCGGTGCTCGCCCTCAGCGTGGCCGAGACCACCGACCGCCTCTTCGCCACCGTCGCTGCCATCGTCGGCATGGCCGCCCTCCTCGCCGTGCTCGCCAAGTGGCGCACGGTGCCGCTCACCATCGCCTACCTGGTGCTCGGCGCCGCCTGCACCTACCTGTTCACCGGCGCGGTGTTGGGCATGCCCGGCGTGTTCTCCTCCTCCGACCTGTTCCTCATTTCCCTGCCCAAGATGGCCCTGATCATGGTCGGTGGCGCGGGCTCCGGCGCACTCGTCGGCGTGCTGTGGAGCACCGTCGGGTTCCTCTTCGCCGAGGTGGCCGCCACCCTCGCCGTGTCGCAGACCGCGGTGCCCGACCGGCCCGACGTCTTCAGCATCGTCACCTACCTCCTGCTCGTGGGCGTGATGCTGCTCGACGGCCTCACCCGCCGCACCGGCCGCGCCGCCCAGCCGGCCATCCACCGGGCGGTGCAAGACGACGAGGCCCGCACCCTGCGGCACGACTTCGACGTGCGCGCCATCGCCCTGATGCACGACACCACGCTCAACCAGCTCGTCTCGGTGGCCCGCGCCAAACCCGGCCCGCTCAGCCGCGGCCTCGAGGCCGGCCTGCGCGAAACCCTCACCACCCTCGCCGAACGCGACTGGCTCACCCACGTCGACGAACAAACCGCCCGCGCCCCGATCGGCAACGACGGATGGCTGAACAGCGCCGTGTACCGAGCCATCGACCGCAGCCGCGACCGTGGCCTCGTCGTGGACATCACCGGCGACAAGGAGGCCCTCGCCCGCCTCGGCCCCGAGCAGGACCGCGAGCTCGGCCTCGCCGTGCAACAGTGCCTGGTGAACGTGCTGCTGCACGCCGGCATCGCCTCCGCCGAGGTGGTCATCGACGCCGACGACGAGAACGTCTCGGTGATGGTGCTCGACGCCGGCAGCGGCTTCATGGAGGCCGACACCGGCAGCGACCGCCTCGGCCTCAGCCAATCGGTGCGCAAACGCATCGAACGCCTCGGCGGCACCGTCGTGATCTGGTCCCGCCCCGGCGCCGGCACCTCGGTGCTGCTCACCCTCCCCCCCCCCGCACTGGTCCCCACTGCAACGGATGCCCTCGCCCCGGCCCCGGCCCCGGTGCCCGCCCCCGACACGGTCACCCCATGACCGACCGCCGCGCCACCCAGCAGCGCCTCGACCCTCTCGGCACCCTCGCCGCCTGGCCCCTCGCCCCCGCCGTCAGCGCGGTGGTGCTCGGTTACGCCCTGCTCGCCACCGTGCTGCAGGCCGACCAGGTGCAGAACCCGGTGCTCGCCACCCTCGCCCTCGGCGCCATGGCCGCCGCCGTGGTCACCCTCATCTTCGCCAGCGGCCCGGCCCGCTCCCCGTTCGGCGCCCGACTGCACCTGCTCATGCTCGCCTGCGCCATCGTCGCCTACCTCCTCGAGGTCGCCAGCCGCTGGGGCTCCAACGAGCTCGTGCAAGACGACTTCGGCCCCATCGGCATCGGCCTGCTGCTGCTGGCCCTGGCCCCCTACCGGCCGTGGCGCCAGATCGCCGTCTCCGGTGCAGTCGCCAGCGCCATCGCGGTCGCCGTCACCCTGCCGCAGACCGGCACTTTCCGCATCGACGTGCCCGTGGCCGTGTACGCGATCGTGTCGGTCACCCAGATCCTCGCGCCCGCCGCAGCCGGCGCCGCGTACTCCCGCCGCATCGTCAAGTCCATCCAGTCCTGGCAAACGGATGCCCGCCGCGCCATCGTCGCCCGCACCGAGGAGGCCCGCGGTCAGCTGGCCCGCTCCGTGGTGGAGCAGCAGGTCACCGCGCTGAAGTCCGGCGTGATCCCGTTCCTCACCGAACTGCTCGACAAGGGCTCCGTCACCGCCCTCGACATCGCCCAGGCCGGCCAGCTCGCCGCCGACGTGCGTCGCAGCCTCGTCGCCGAGGTCGACCGCACCTGGCTGGACTCCGTCGTCTCCCGGGAACGCGCGGCCCTGGCCGGCCGCGGCACCGCCGGGCTGCTCGTCGTGGCCGACCCCGAGCACCGGGCCACCGTCTTCGACGCCGACCAGCGTGCCGCCACCGCGGCACTGCTCGGCGCCCTCTGCGCCGCCCCCGGCTTCGACCCGCACACCCTCGTCGTGCAGATCACCGGCACCCCGCAGCGCAAGGCCGGCCCCAAAACAACCCAGCCCCGCGTTACCGACCGTCCACCCCAGCCGACCATGCGCGACCTCACCGCAGCCGCCCGCCCCGACAGCCGCCGCCCCACCGGACCCACCCTCGGCCAGAGCCCGCTCGGCATCCTCGCCGGCCTGCCCACCCCCGCGCCCCGGGTCGACACCATCACCATCCAGGCCGCCCTCGACCTGCCGCCGCGCAAGGTGCGCGCGCTGCTGCGGCCCTACCTCGGCGTGATCCGGGTGGTCTTCGGCGCCGTGCGGGTCACCGTGCGCCGCCCGTCGCTCACAATCGAACTCGACGGCGTGCGCCCGCTCGACCCGGCCGCATCCGCCCCGCCCGCCCCCGCCACCCCGGCCACCCCCATCGGGGTGCGCGCGCAGCGCCCGCCACGCCAAGTACGCTGATCAGGCAGCGCCGCAGCGGGCGCCGCACGACGACAACAGGGCAAGGCGGTACCGGCAGTAATGGCGAAACTGTATTTTCGATACGGCGCGATGAACAGCGGCAAGAGCACCTCGATGCTTCAGGCCGCCTATAACTACGAGGAGCGCGGCCACCGGGTGCTGCTGGCCAAACCGTCCATCGACACCAAGGGCGACCGCGGCATCCTCTCCCGCCTGGGCGTCACCCGCGGCGTCGACTTCCTGCTCACCCCCGAGGCTGATGCGTACCTCCTGTTCCAGCAGCACCGCGCCCACACCCTCAGCACGACCGGCCTCGACGTGAGCGCCCTGCTCGTCGACGAGGCCCAGTTCCTCACCGAACCCCAGGTGGACGACCTGCTGCGCATCGCGATCCTCGAGAACGTGCCGGTGTTGGCGTACGGCATCCGCACCGACTTCCAGACCGTCGCGTTCCCCGGTAGCCGACGGCTGCTCGAGGTGGCGCACAGCCTGGAGGAGCTCAAGACCATTTGCCGCTGCGGCCGGAAGGCGGTGTTCAACGGCCGGCAGGTCAACGGGGCCTTCGTATTCGACGGTGACCAGGTGGCCATCGACGGCGTCGAGGTCACCTACGAGTCGCTCTGCGGGTCCTGCTACCTCGAGGAGAGCCACGGCGTGCTGAACAACCGTCGGCGTGAACCGGTGCAGCCGGCATGACCGGCACAGCGTGACCGGCACCGCGTGACCGGCGCAGCATGACCGGTACTGTCGGGACCGGCGCAGTCGGGCCCGGCGGAGCGGGGGCGCTCAATCGACCAGTGGTCGAGAGCGCCCCACGCCAGCCCCCCGGCTGTTCCCCTCCATTAGATTAGGGAACCCCTGACAGGGCCGAAAGCCCTTACTTATCAGGGCACCCACTTCGGGGGCCACAACAACCCCCGTTCCACCCCCATTAACCGCACCACGACCGTCACACGAGAGAACATCGCATGCACCGCTACCGGGTCGCCCTGATCGATGATCACGAGATCGTGGCGCGCGGATTCGCCGGGCTCTTCGCCACCATCCCCGAAATCCATGTGGTCGCCACCGTCGCCTCCGTCGACGAGCTGCAGGCGGCGGTGCCGGATGGCCGGATCAACCTGGTCATCCTCGACCTCCGGCTCGCCGACGGTTCCACGGTCAGCGACAACGTCGACCGGCTGCGCGCCACCGGCGCCGAGGTGCTCGCGTTCACCGGCGGCGACGACGCGACGCTGATGCGAGCGGCCGCCCGCGGTGGGGTGCTCGGTGTGGTGCGCAAGTCCGAACCCGCCGAGGTGCTCCTCGACGCCGTCACCCGCGCGGCGGCGGGGGAGACCATCGCCTCAACCGAGTGGGCCGCGGCCCTGGATGGCGACCCCGACCTGGCCGACGCCGGCCTCAGCCCGCGCGAGCGCGAGGTGCTCTCCCTCTATGCCGCCGGTGCGAAGGCGCCGCTCGTGGCCTCGCACACCGGGCTCTCCGAGCTCACCGTCGTCGACTACATCCGCCGGGTGCGCTCGAAGTACGAGAAGGTGGGCCGGCCGGCGAACACCAAGATCGACCTGTACAAGCGCGCGCTGGAAGACGGCATCCTGCCCATCCCCGGCCGGTCATGACCGGCCCCGCCCCGGCCGAGCCGGCCGAGTCCACCGAGCCGAGCACGCAGGCCGAGCCGAGCACGCAGGCCGAGCCGCCCGAACCCGCCGGGCCGACCGAGCCCACCCCCTCCGCCACCGCCAACCTCACCCGGGTGCTCTGCGTCGCCGTCGCCGCGGCCGGCGTCATCTTCGGCGCCCTGTCGCTCGGCTCCTTCCTCGCGCAGGGCTGGCACCCCAACCCGCCGCTGGCCGCCGCGGCGTGGCTGTCGGCGTTCGGCCTGCCCGTCGTACTCTGGCTCAGCTCCCGATGGGCAACGCTGCGCATCCTGCGGAGCATCGTCGCCCTCCAGGCCGTCTGCTACGTCGTCGTTTGTCTGTTCTGGCTCATGGCCGGCCCCGGTCCGCTGCCCGACGGCGCCGAGATCCCCTGGGTGATCACCTACACCGGGGTGCCCTGCGTGGCCGTTGCCGCGTTCGCCGGCCGCAAGACCGCCTGGGCGTTCACGGTGCTGGCCACCGGGCTCAGCGGGGTGGTGCGCTTCGACACCACCACCGAGCAACTGCCGGTCTTCGTCGGTCTGGCCGACGGCCTCTACTCACTACTCCTGGTGAGCACGTTCGTGGCGCTCACCCTGGCCGCCCGCCGCGCCGCCGCCCGGGTCGACGACGCCACCCTGCTCACCCGGCAGGCCGAAGCCCGCCGGGCGGCCCGGGTGTCGCGCCGCCGGGAGCGGCTGCGCATCGACGCCCTCGTGCACGACAGCGTCATCTCCACCCTGCTCATGGCCGGCCTCGGCCGCAGCCCGCTGCCGGTGGTGTCCGAACACGCCGCCAAAACCCTCCGCCAACTCGACGCCCTCCGCGAGCCGCCCGTGCAACCGGTGGTGCTGGTCTCCGACGTCCTCCGCCGGCTCACCCGCCTGGCCGCCCAGATCGCCCCGGATGCGCCGGTGCGGCTCGACGCCCCGTCCCGCCCCGGCGACCGCGCGGCCGTGGAACGCACCGTGCCCGCCGTCGCCGTAGCCGCGATGCTCGGCGCCACGGGGGAGGCCCTGCGCAACTCCATGAAGGCCGCCGCCGGCTCGACCAGCCACTACGGCCTGCCGAGCCCGTCCGGCAAGACCAGCACGACCCGGCTGACCGGCCCAACCAACACGACCGGCCCCACCACCCCCGTCCGCCGGGTGCGCCGCACCGTCACCCTGCTCTCCACCACCGACGGCTGCCAGATCACCGTCAGCGACGACGGCGTGGGCTTCGACCCCGCCACCGTGCCGCCGGAACGCCTCGGCATCGCCCAGAGCATCCTCGGCCGCATGCAGCAGGTGCCCGGCGGTGCCGCCAACCTGCGGTCCGCCCCCGGCCTCGGCACCGATGTGGTGATCACCTGGGCCCCCGACCGGGTCATCCTCCCCACGCCCACGCCCACGCCTGCCCCCACGCCCACGCCTGCCCCCACGCCCACGCCTGCCTCCACGCTCACGCCTGTCCCCGTCTCCTCCACCGAGGTGCCCACGTCCGCGCCCCTAGCCCCGGCCCAGCAGGGCAACTCGTCCACAACGGGGCAATCCGCGGATGCCTCCGCTCCCGCCACGTTCGTCGACCGCCGCTCCACCACCCGGCGCGTGGTCGACGCGGCCCTCGACCCCACCGACCCGCCCTCTCTGGCGCAGTCCCTCGGCCTGTCCGCGCTCACCACCCGCAGCATCCTGGCCCTGTTCGTGCTCGTGCACGGCCTGCTCGCGGTGATCGACCTCGAGCCCGGCCGGCCCACCCAACTGGTGCTCGGTGCGTTCCTGGCGATCATCGTGGCCGCGTGGGTGGCCCTCGTCACCGACTTCGACCAGCCCTTCCCGCGCCCGCGGGCGGCCTTGGTGCTCGGCCTCAGCGCGGTCGGGGCCATCCTGATGTTCGCCTACCTCCCGCCCGACAGCGCGGCCCCGTTCGCGCACTGGCACCTCGGCGCGATCACGCTCATCCTGGTGGTGCTCGGCATCCGCGGGCAGATCGGCTGGGCCTGGCTGGGCTACCTGGGCCTCGCCGCCCTCGCGGTGGGCTGGGCCATGGCCACCGACCAGTCGCCGCTGGCCGCTATCAACCTGATCAGCCGGCACGCCGGCACCCTGCTCGCCGGCACCCTGTTCGTGGTGGGCCTGCACCGCACCGAGCGCACCCTGTGGGTGCTCACCGCCAACGACATCGCCCGGGCCTCCCGCGACGCCACCACTGTCGCCGCGATCGACGAACGCGAAGCCGAGCTGATGCGGGTCAACGCCCTCGCCCGGCCCACCCTGCACCGCCTCGCCGAGCCGCGGCCGCTCACCGACGCCGAGCGCGCCCAGTGTCTGCTCATCGAGGCGGGTCTGCGTGACGCCATCCGCGGCCGTGCTCTCTTCCTCGAGCCCGTGATCACTGCGGTGGCCACCGCCCGGCAACGCGGCGTGGAGGTCACCGTGCTCGATGACAGCGGCGACAACCCGCCCGACGCCCTGCCCGCCCTGGCCCAAACGGTGGCCGGCGTGCTCGACACCGTCGACGCCGGCCGGGTCACCATTCGCGTACTTCCCGCCGGCCGCCCGGATGTCGCCACCCTCGTTATCGACTCCGGCACCCCCCGCCTCCTCTCCGTAGGCCCCACCGGAGCCCTAACCCGCCCCTAACCTCACGCCGCCGCCGCCGCCACGCCCCCACCGCACCCCGCGACCCGCCCTCGCCACGCCCCCACGCGTTGGTCGAGCCTGTCGAGACCCCGCGCCCCAATCTCGCCACGCCCCCACGCGTTGGTCGAGCCTGTCGAGACCCCGCGCCCCAATCTCGCCACGCCCCCACGCGTTGGTCGAGCTTGTCGAGACCCCGCGCCCCGCCCTCGCCACGCCCCCACGCGTTGGTCGAGCTTGTCAGTGATGATGGGGGTGGGGTTGGGCTGGTCTGACTCAGAGCTTGTCCGACGCCTTGGCTGTCTTTGTCTCGATGCGTCGACCAGCTTG
>Ga0247806_10000050_pt1 | contig 73833 bp, 71 predicted proteins | sample UWRJL059202B1_FD_179935 | JGI IMG/M metagenome (GOLD analysis project Ga0247806, IMG submission 179935) | Plant litter microbial communities from Arlington Agricultural Research Station in Wisconsin, United States - UWRJ-L059-202B-1 | ecosystem: Environmental > Terrestrial > Plant litter >... | reverse complement strand
AGAACTAGGTGCGATGTATTGGCACTTTTTGGATTTATTATGGGTATATTTATTTTTATTTTTATATTTCTTTAAATAAGAAAAAAACGTAAATTTGGGAACTTTTTAACGAATATCTTTTATGGAAACGACAGTTACTACTGCAAACAACGAAAAAACTTGGGGAGGCGGGCATGAGATCCAGCCATTAGGAGCAAGTTATGGTAAAATGATGATGTGGTTTTTTATCGTATCAGATGCCTTGACATTCTCTGGATTTCTAGCAGCATATGGTTTTTCTAGATTTAAATTTATTGAAACCTGGCCTTTGGCTGATGAAGTGTTTACTCACTTTCCATTTATGCATGGTGTTTCGGCTCCTATGTACTATGTAGCCTTAATGACTTTTATTTTGATTTTTTCATCAGTAACAATGGTTTTGGCTGTTGATGCAGGTCATCATTTAAAAAAGACAAAGGTTGCTATTTATATGTTTTTAACTATTATTGGAGGTCTTATCTTCGTGGGATCTCAAGCCTGGGAATGGAAAAACTTCATTAAAGGAGAATATGGTGCTGTTGAAACAGCAGGTGGAAGTTTATTGCAATTCGTTGATAAGGATGGTAAGAGAGTAGCTCTTGCAGATTTTGCTGTGAAATTACCAGAGCAAAGAGAAGCTTTAACAAGAAGCAAAGACAAATGGTTTATGGAAGATGCTGAAACGCAGCCTACCTATTCTGTTGCTGAAATTCAGGCAGGTTTTAAAGCACATCCTGATTTATTGATAAGAACTGAAACGCTTACGGCAGCAAAGAAAAAAACAGTTTTAACGAGAGCAGAATCTGAGTCTCGATTAAATACTGCAAAATACGTAGTAGAAGGAGCAAACCTAACCAGAAACGAATACGGAAGTAAATTATTTGCTGATTTCTTTTTCTTCATTACCGGATTCCACGGATTCCACGTTTTTTCAGGAGTTATCATTAATATCATTATTTTCTTTAATGTATTATTAGGCACTTATGAAAAAAGAAGAAGCTACGAAATGGTAGAGAAAGTTGGTTTATACTGGCACTTTGTCGATTTAGTTTGGGTATTTGTATTTACAGTTTTCTACTTAGTTTAATTTTTATATTTACATTATTATGTCACACGAGCACGTATCAAATACAAAAAGAATCTGGTTTGTTTTCGGACTATTATCAGTAGTAACTACAGTAGAAGTTATCCTTGGTATTTTAAAACCAGCATCATTAGAATTTAATCATTTTATTGGTTTGAACTTGTTAAACTGGATTTTCTATATCCTTACAATCTTCAAAGCATATTATATTGTATGGGCATTTATGCACATGGAAGGTGAAAAAAGCAGCCTTAGATGGTCTGTTGTTTCTCCAGTTATATTCCTAGTTTTATATTTATTGTTTATTCTGCTTACAGAAGGACATTATATTTATGGGGTTTTTAAAGATTCTACTATTAAGTGGAATTTTTAACATGATATTAATTCGAAAAGAGTCCCGATAACATCGGGATTTTTTTATTTTTGTACCTCAATAACTTCCATTAATACAATGAAAAAAAATATAGTTCTTTTTGTACTTTTTGTTCTGCCAATTGTAGCCTATTTGTTTTTTGCTTCTGGTGTTAATAGTTTTACTAAGCTTCCTTTAATAACTCCTAAAATTGCAGATTTTGGCGATTGGAAATCTTTAGATGGAAAAAAAGTTTCACTTGATAAAAAGATTACGGTTTTAGGTTTTTCAGGTTCAGATATTTTAAGCCATCGTGGAAATTATTTCAACCTAAACGAAAAAATATACAAGCGTTATAATGGTTTTGAAGATCTTCAGTTTGTAATACTTTGCCCTGTGGGAACAGAAGATCAAGCTCAAAAGGTACTTGATGCATTAAAACCCTTTACAGATGTAAAAGGATGGAATTTTGTTTTTGCCACTCCACAAGAAATCAAGACATTCTACAGTCAGTTGCATTTAAAAGGAAAATTAGATGATAGCCTTGGAACTTCAAATGTGTACATCGTAGATAAAGATCGAAATTTAAGAGGAAGAAAAGGAGCAACCAAAGATAAAAAAGACGAATATAAAGAAGGTTATGATACTTTCCATCCATCCGAATTAAGTAACGAAATGCTTGATGATTTTAAAATCATTTTATACGAATATCGTGCTGCTTTAAAAAAGAATCATAATGCCACTAAACAACTTTAAATCCCAATCGTAATGTTTAAAAACAAATCTTATATCGGAATTTCATTTATTATTTTAATCTTCGGAATTTATGCTGTACCTAAAATTGTAGACAGAATAAAAAACGGTGAAGTTGTAAAAGGAAACCGTTTGGATAATGTTGGTTTAAAAACAGATAAATCTGATGCAAAATTGTTAACTATTGGTCCTGCTCCAAAATTTGAATTGACAAATCAGGATAACGTTAAAATTTCAGATGCTACCTATAAAGGAAAAGTGTATGTTTTAGAATTTTTCTTTACTACATGTCCGTCTATTTGCCCAAAAATGAATTTGAGTATGTTAGAAATCGAAAAAACTTTTTTTGGAAATCCTAATTTTGGAATTATCTCAATTACAATTGACCCAAATCATGATACGCCACAAGTTTTAAAGGATCACGCTAAATTATTGGGTGTTAAATCCTCAAACTGGAATTTCCTGACAGGTGATAAAGCCACAATTATGGATTTGTCTAACAAAGGATTCAACTTATATGCAGGTGAAAATGCAAAAGTAAGCGGAGGATTTGAACATTCAGGATTGTTTGCTTTGGTTGATAAAGACGGAAATATACGTTGTCGTAAAGATGAGTTTGGAAATCCAATTTTGTATTATGACGGTTTAGACAAAAAAGGCGTTAGAGATATTCAGGAAGACATTAAAATATTATTAGCAGAATAAAAATGGAAGATAATTCATTAGAAAAAAAATTCAGTAAGTTTATTATTGCTGTTTCAATTATAATTCCGGTAGTCGTTGCAATCTTATTTGGAATAAAATTAAAAGATTTTGGTATCAATGTTGAGCCGCTATCTTTTTTGCCTCCAATTTATGCCACTACGAATGGTATTACCGCTATAGTTTTGGTTTTGGCAGTAATTGCTATTAAAAACGGAAAAAGAAAGCTTCATGAGCGTTTAATGACTTTTGCTATTTGCTTGTCAGTCGCATTTTTAGTAATGTATGTCGCGTATCATATGACGTCTGATTCGACAAAATTTGGCGGAGAAGGTGCAATACGCTATGTTTATTTCATAATACTGATCACTCACATTTTACTGTCTATTGCTATTATTCCTTTAGTGTTAATTACGTATGTAAGAGCACTTGCCGAAAGATTCGACAGGCATAGAAAAATAGCTAGGATTACTTTCCCACTTTGGTTATATGTAGCTGTAACAGGTGTAATAGTTTACTTAATGATTTCTCCTTATTATGTACAATAAAATAGAAAATAGAATAAAGAATAAAGAAAATAGAAAGACAAGTAGAAGTAAAATTGTGGATTTTTTCTCAACGAAAAGTTTCTATATCCTTTTCTCTTTATTCTTTCCTCTTGCGGCTAACGCTCAATGCGCCATGTGTCGTGCTGCCCTTGCCGGAGATGGTAATATAAAAAAAGCCGAAGCTGTAAATGATGGAATTGTTTATTTAATGGTAGTTCCGTATTTACTGGTCGCTGTTATAGGTTATTTAATTTACAGAATGTATCAATCTAAAAAGAAAAAAGCAGAATAGTTATATTCTGCTTTTTTTTATTTCAATCCGTCAACAGAAACATTTACAGTTCCGTTTATCTTAATAAAAGCGATAATAGCCTGATTGGTCAATTGGATTTTATCAAACTGAATGTCTTCCATTTTTCCGTTTACAAAAACACCCGGTAATGGAGAATAGTTTTTAAGATAAGCGGCCATGTTTTTTTTTCCTTCTTCTAAATTTGGCTGTATCGAATAACGACAGCTTTCTTGCATTTTCTTCAATATATAGCCTTGCCCAAGCCAACTTGCGGTGCGCATCAGTTTGCTTTTGGTATCTAAAACATAATCTAAATTATCAAAATAAATTTCTTTGGTTTGAGCATTGTATAGTGGAGTTCCATTTAAATAAATAGTTCCGTTTACAGATCCGAGGACATCTAATGCAATAACCATTTTGTCATTTTTATGCCAGATCGCAACATTTTTTACGGTAATTTTTTTGCTCCCTGAACCAAATTCCTGATCTGCAAAATTGGTTGTCATTATTTTTGAGGCATCTGCATAAGTAGAAATAGCCGCAATATTTGCTGAAATCTGATTCGGAATTTTAGCAACCGGCTTTAAAACAATTTTACTGGCATTGAACTTTGATTCTGGTTGTTTGCCAACAATAGTTTCCATGTTGCATTTCATTCCCATATCCAATAAAAACAAATCATTTTTAAGTTTTGCATTTGTCGAATACACTTCAACAGGAACGATTCTCAGCCAGCTTTCATAGGTGTCATTCATTTTGAATGGCGTACAGATTTTTTCTAAGGCAGATAAAACATTCGGTTTAAAATCCATTGATTTTTCGATTGCCGTGTCTATGCTTTTTTCAATTTTAGATTTGAAAATAGAAATTGCCGGATTTACCAAATAAGTGATAGGAAGGTTTTTTCCAAAAACAGCCATAGTTGGACTTTCATTCCAGTCGAGAGATTTAAATTCTGTTTTAGTGTTAAGTTTCCAGTTTGTTAAAGCTACTTCGCTGGATAGCGTTATTACGCCATTTAAATTGAATTCACGCGTATCATAAAGTTCAACGCCCAGTTTTTTAGTACCAATTCTGTATTTAATAGTTGCCTTTAAAGGTAAAATGGTTTTTATTTTTTTATCAGGATTTGCTGGATCATTTTGAATTTTTATTGACGCCTGTTTCCAGATTTTCATTTCGATATCGTCGTCTTCAATATTATTGTCTTCAAAAATTAATCCGTTTAAAAGCGCATTTGTCTGATTTTCGATATCACGAAGTTTTACTGTAATAGGTAAATTAATAAAAGAAGGATTTGCGTCATACACTAATGGACTTGCGTCATCTGGTTCTGGTTTTAATGTTTCTAATTTGTGAGAGGTTGAACAGCTTACAAGAATTGTAAGTGCAGTGAATAAAGAAAGCGTTGAAAAAAATTTCATTGTTACCATTTTTTTAATGAGGCAAAATTAATAAAACAATTATATTATTCTGAAAAAGTGTAACATTTGATAATAAACTGAGTCTTATTGAAATAGTATAGTAAAATTATTAACGTTTTATTACCATAAAATACCTATAAAAAATATTATTATTGTCTTAAAATTTAACAATATCATGATCGAAATCAAAGATTTGCATAAGTCCTATAAAATGGGAAGTTCTCAGCTGCATGTGTTAAAAGGAATAAATTTTAATATAGAAGAAGGCGAACTGGTTGCAATTATGGGATCTTCAGGATCTGGAAAATCAACTCTTCTTAATATTTTAGGAATTTTAGATGAAGCAGATTCTGGTAGTTATATTTTAGACAATACTCCAATTAAAAAACTGAATGAAACGATCGCTTCAAAATATCGAAATAAGTTTTTAGGATTTGTTTTTCAGTCTTTCAATCTTATCAATTATAAGACAGCACTTGATAATGTGGCAATGCCCTTGTATTATCAGGGTATAAAAAGAAAAGAGCGCTACGAAATTGCTATGAAATATCTGGAGAAAGTAGGTTTAGGTTCGCATTCGCACCATTTGCCAAATGAACTTTCCGGAGGTCAGAAACAGCGTGTGGCAATTGCAAGAGCTTTGGCATCAAATCCAAAAGTTTTATTGGCAGATGAACCAACAGGTGCTTTGGATACTAAGACTTCGTACGAAGTTATGGAACTTATTCAGGGAATTAATGACGAAGGTAAAACCATTTTGATCGTAACCCACGAACCTGATATTGCTGCAATGTGCAAAAGAAACGTAGTCCTGAAAGACGGATTAATTATAGATGATAAAAGGGTAGAACAAGTTAGAGCTTCATCGTATGTTTAATATCGAGCGTTGGCAGGAAATTTTCGAAGCGATTTCAAAAAACAGGTTAAGAACATTTCTTACAGGTATTTCTGTGGCTTCGGGTATTTTTATTTTGGTGATTTTGTTGGGAGCAGGTAAAGGACTTCAAAATGGAATTGAAAAGCAATTTGAGCGTGATGCTGCGGGAATTATTGAGGTTTGGTCCGGTACAACCACAAAAGAATACAAAGGTTTAAATCCTGGAAGGCAAATTCAGTTTAGAAATAGCGATTATACGCAGTCCGTTCAAAAGTTTGAAGATAAACTTGATTTGAGAGCTTCGACTTTTAATTTTTGGGGCGCTCCATTTTCGTATGGAAAAGAATCTGGAAGTTACCAATACCGCGGCGTTGATCCTGATTATGGCGGTATAGAAAATTTGGTCATTGTTAAGGGGCGTTTTATAAATAGTAAAGATTTAGCCAATAATGAAAAAGTGGCCACTATTGGGATGAAAATTAAAACGGATCTTTTTAAAGACAGCGACCCTATGGGGAAAGAAATCCTAATTAATAATATCAATTTTAAAGTAATCGGAATTTTTACAGATCCGGGAGGAGAAAGAGAAGAAGCAAGAGCTTATTTGCCTAAAACTACTGTACAAAGAACTTTTGGTGGAGGAGATAAAATCAGTAATTTATTTTTTACTTTAAAGAAAACAAGTGATTATGACGAAGCGCTCAGGCAATCTGAAAAATTTACTAAGGATTTAAAAGAATTATTAAAAAGTAAAAATGTAGTGGCTCCGGAAGATGATGGTGGTATTAACGCCTATAATTCGGTAAAAGATGCCAAACAGTTTTATGATTTAAATTTATATATCAGATTGTTTTTTTGGTGGGTTGGTATTTGTACCATAATAGCAGGCGTGGTTGGTGTAAGTAATATTATGCTTATCATAGTTAAAGAACGAACCAAAGAAATTGGTATCAGAAAAGCGCTGGGAGCATCACCGTTTTCTATTATTTCGATGATACTTCACGAGTCTATTTTTATTACTACTATTGCTGGTTTTGTTGGGTTGCTGGCAAGTTTATTATTGTTGGAATTTGTAGGGCCAATGGTTCAGAGCGAGTATTTTAGAAATCCAGAAGTTGATTTTAGCGTGGCCTTAACAACACTTGTTTTGCTAGTATTTGCCGGAGCGCTTGCCGGATTTTTCCCAGCATACAGAGCCGCCAAAATAAAACCTATTGTAGCACTTAGAGACGAATAATTATGTTTAAAAAAGATAATTGGGACGAAATTTTACAGGCTTTAACGGCCAATGTTTTCAGAACTGTTCTAACTGCTTTTGGTGTATTTTGGGGAATATTTATTCTGGTAATATTACTTGCAGCAGGAAATGGTTTAGAAAACGGAATAAAAAAAGGTTTTGACGGAATTGCCACAAATACGATGTTTATGTGGAGCCAGACAACTTCAAAAGCTTATAAAGGCCTGCCTAAAACACGTCGCTATGATTTTAGAAACAGTGATGTAGCAGCTCTAAAATCTTCATTTCCGGATTTGTTATATGTTTCACCCCGTAATCAGCTGGGAGATTTTAACGGTACAAATAATGTGGTTCGCGGTACAAAAACTTCGTCATTTACAATCTATGGTGATTATCCTGAATTGATTAAACAACAGCCAATGGATATCATTAAAGGACGTTTTATCAATCAGCAGGATATTCTGGAAAGAAGAAAAATTGCAGTAATTGGAAAAGGAGTAATTAGCGAACTTTATGAAAAAACCGAAGATGCCATTGGAACTTACGTAAAAGTCAACGGCATTAACTTTATGGTGGTCGGAATTTATAATTCGAAACAGCAGGGAGGAAATGCAGAGCAGGAACAAAAAAATATTTTTATTCCGTTTACAACTTTTCAGCAGGCTTTTAATTACGGCGATAAAGTAGGATGGATGGCACTTACCGCAAAGGATGAAACTTCTATTACATCCTTAAAACCGAAAATTTTAGAACAAATAAAAGCACTTCATTCTATAAACCCTGCAGATGACAGGGCAGTTGGAAATTTTGATTTATATGAACAATTTAATAAAGTGCAAAGTTTATTCAGTATTCTCAATATTATCGCTTATTTTGTAGGAACTTTGGTATTGATTTCAGGAGTAATTGGTATTTCAAATATCATGCTTATAGTCGTAAAGGAACGCACTAAAGAAATAGGAATTCGCAGGGCATTGGGTGCAACACCCGCTGCAATTCGCGGACAGATTTTGGCAGAATCTATATTTTTAACCATTATTTCAGGAATGCTTGGTATTGCAGTCGCAACCGGAATTATAGCGCTTTTGAATATGGCTCTTGATTCGATGCCGCCAGGGAACGACACAATGTTTGCCAACCCAAGTGTAGATCTTGGAGTTGTATTTGTCGCTCTGTTAATATTAGTGGGATCAGGTTTGCTTGCTGGATTTATTCCGGCGCAGACCGCAATTAATGTAAAGCCGGTAGATGCTTTGCGAACAGAATAAAAATAAAATTATCAATCAAAATAATCGAATAAACCAAGAACAAAATGAAAAAAGGAGTAACCGTAACCATTTTAATTTTTATTGCAATAGTTTTCTTTGGCGCGCTATATTATTTATACGCTAAAAATCAAGAGTCGCCAATTGTATTTAAAACTGAAAAAGCAGAAATTAAAACGATTGTCAAAAACACAATAGCAACAGGTAATATTCAGCCTGATGAAGAGGTTCTAATCAAGCCAAACATCTCAGGTATTATCGAACAGGTTTACATCAAAGCCGGAGAAAAAATTAAAGCCGGAGATATGATAGCGAAAATTAGAGTTGTTGCCAATGTATCTAACGTTAGCAGTACGCAAAATCAGGTACAAACAGCAAAAATAGCTTTGGACAATCAGGAAAAAATCTATAAAAGACAGAAGACATTATTTGAAAAGGATGTTATTTCTGCCAATGATTTTGACGCTGCACAATTGGCTTACACACAGGCAAAACAAAATTATCAGGCAGCAAGACAAAGTCTTGATATTGTAAAAACAGGTACAACAACGTCTTTAGGAAGTTATGCAAATACGCTGATTCGTTCTACAGTAAACGGAATGGTTTTGGCCGTTCCAGTAAAAGTGGGGAATCAGGTTATTGAAAGTAATAACTTTAACGAAGGAACTACAATTGCAAGCGTTGCAGATGTTGGAAGAATGATTTTTATTGGAAAAATTGACGAATCTGAAGTAGGAAAAATAAAAGTACAAATGCCAATTGAAATTACAGTTGGAGCTATTGAAAACAAAAAATTTATAGCAGTTCTAACTGATATTGCACCAAAAGGTGTGGTAGAAAATGGTGCTATTCAATTTGAAATTAAAGCCTCTCTTGAAAATAAAGATGCTACTTTTATCAGAGCCGGCTTAAGCGCAAATGCTTCTATTATTTTAGAAAAAGCTGATAAAGTTTTAGCAATCAAAGAGTCATTGGTGCAATTTGACAAAAAAACACAAAAACCTTATGTGGAAGTAGAAACGGCTCCTCAGAAATTTAAAAGACGAGATTTGGTTTTGGGAGTCAGCGACGGAATTTATGTTCAGATTAAAAGCGGAATTAAAGCTTCGGATAAAATTAAAATCTGGAATCAGGGCTTAATAAATGAGGGTGAAGAAGAAAAAAAATAATCTGAACCGGTAAAGTTTTTGATTTTAAAAAATGTTAAATTTGCGTAGTTTCTTTGCTATGCTTTGATCTAAAAAATATGAAAATAAATAAATATAATAGTCTTATTGTTGCTTTGTTATTCGGGTTGGGCTTATCTGCTCAGACGCAACCAAAACAATGGACTTTAGAAGAGTGTGTTCGATACGCATTGGATAATAATATCACAATTAAATTATCAGAATTAGACGTTAAAAGTGCAGTAATCGATAAAAAAGGAGCTTTAGGAAGTTATCTGCCATCAGTAAGTGGAAATGCTTCACATTCCTGGAATATCGGTTTGAACATTAACCCGGTTACCAACATAGCGACTACACAAACCACACAATACTCATCATTAGGACTTAATGCAGGTGTTGATATTTTCAAAGGTTTGCAAAATTTAAATGCTTACCGAAGAGCTAAACTTTCTATAGTTGCATCACAATATCAATTGTTGAAAATGCAGGAAGATATTTCATTGAATGTCGCTAATGCCTTCTTAGAAATTCTTTTTAATAAAGAAAATTTAAAAGTAAAGAAAGAGCAATTGGCTATTGATGAAAAACGATTTGCCCGCTCTGAAGAAATGGTAAACGCAGGAACAATTCCGCGTGGAGATTTATTCGATTTGAAAGCGACAGTGGCAACAGACCAACAGGCAATTATTGTTGCCGAAAACAATTTGCTGATTTCGAAATTAAGTTTAGCACAGCTTTTACAATTAAAAGAATTTGCAGATTTTGATGTAATTGATGATACAAACGCAAAAGATGAAAATAATATTCTGGCACAAACTCCGGTTGAAATTTATAACAAAGCCAGAGAAATAAGAACTGAGGTAAAATTAGCACAAACGAATCTTGAAATTGCAGAAAAAAGTGTTGCGGTTGCAAGAGGTGCTTATCAGCCAACCCTTAGAGGTTTTTATCAATTTAGTACAAGTGCAAGTTACAGTGACAGATTATCGGGAGTAGATGCAAATAATAATCCTATTTATATAGCTCCGGATCCTGTTTTGAATCAGTTTAGTGATAACAAAGGACACAATTTTGGTTTTCAATTGAGTGTTCCAATTTTTAACGGCTACACAGTTAAAAATAATGTAGAAAGAAACAGAGTAAGTTTAGAGAAATCTAAAATAGATTTAGAGCAAAAAAGTTTAGATTTGCAACGTAACGTTTATACCGCTTTTACTGATGCTAAAGGAGCTTTAAATGCCTACGAATCTTCGACAGTAACTTTAGAGGCAAGACAGCAGGCTTATAATTATGCAAAGGAAAAGTATGATGTGGGTTTGATGAATTCATTTGATTTTACACAAGCGCAGACATTGCTGACAAACGCACAATCAGATGTGATCAGAACGAAATACGATTACATGTTTAAAATAAAAATACTAGAATTTTATTTTGGAATACCAATTGTTCCAATTATCACAAAATAGTTTATTATGTCAAAAAAAACAGTTTATTTCTTATTAGGAGGCGCAATAATTATTATTGCAATTTTAGTAGTTCTTTCAAAATCAGGAGTAATAGGGAATAAAGATGAAGGAAAAGAAGTAGAGATTTCAAAAGTTGTAGCTTCGACTATTGTTGAAACAGTTTCGGCAACAGGAAAAATTCAACCAGAAATTGAAGTTAAAATTTCACCGGAAGTTTCGGGTGAGATAACTTTATTAAATGTAAAAGAAGGTCAGGTGGTAAAAAAAGGAGATTTATTAGTTAAAATAAATCCAGATTTATATACCTCAAGTTACAATCGCTCGGTATCAAATCTATCGGGAACAAAAGCCGGTTTAACGCAATCTGATGCATCTTATAAAGAAGCAAAAGCAAATTACGACAGAAATAAAACCTTGTACGATAAAGGCGTTATTTCAAAATCAGATTGGGATAAAGCCATAGCCTCTTTTGAAGTCGCTAAAGCAACGAAACAAAATGCATATTATACAGTTCAGAGCGCTGCTGCATCTGTAAACGAGGCAAAAGACAATCTTGGTCGTACTACTATTTATGCTCCGGCAGATGGAACAATTTCAGTATTAAACGTTGAGTTAGGCGAGCGCGTTTTAGGAACGCAGCAAATGGCCGGAACAGAACTTTTAAGAGTTGCTAACTTAAACAACATGGAAGTTGAAGTTGATGTAAATGAAAATGATATCGTAAAAATTAAAATTGGCGACGAAGCAAATGTTGAAGTCGACGCTTATTTAAAAAAGAAATTCAGAGGTGTTGTAACTAGTATTTCAAACTCTGCGAGTACAACTTTAACTTCAGATCAGGTTACGAATTTTAAAGTTAAAGTTCGTATCGTTAAAGAGTCATATCAGGATTTATTAGAAGGCCAGCCGAAAACCTATTCGCCTTTCAGACCTGGAATGACTGCGACAGTTGACATTATTACAAAAACAAAATCCAACGTTTTGGCAGTGCCAATTAGTTCTGTTGTAGTAAAATCAGATACAACCGCAGTAAAAGATTTTAAAGTTGAAGATCCAAACGAAGACAAAAAAGCAACTGCAAAAAGCGATAAAAAATTCGAATGTGTTTTTGTAAAAGTAGGTGATAAAGCTAAAATCAGAATCATTAAAACAGGTATTCAGGATGATAGCAACATCGAAGTAATGTCTGGTTTAAAACCAGGCGATGTTGTTATTACAGGTCCGTATACAACGGTTTCTAAAGAATTGAATTCTGGCGATAAGGTGAAGATTAAAAAAACTGACGCACCTAAGAAATAAAATTTCTTTAAAAATATGTCAGGCTAAGCAAATTCTAGGAATTTTGTAGTCTGGCTATAAGTATAGCGCGAATTTCACGAATTATCACTAATTCGCTCGTGAAAGTAAATTCCACAATTAAAATTTGTGAAAGTTTGTGAAATTCGTTTTGAAATTAATCTATATATTCCCTTATATTGAAAGGGCCATCTTAGCATACATAATTAACTTTTTAAAAAATAAACACCTTGTCTTTTATTCTCAATATCGAAACCGCTACTAAAAATTGCTCCGTATCCATTGCAAAAAATGGAGAAACAGTTGTATGTAAAGAAATTGCAGAGGAAGGCTATTCGCATGCCGAAAAATTACATGTTTTTATCGAAGAAGTTATTGACGAAGCTCAGATCTCAGTTCAGGATTTAGCAGCAATCGCAGTAAGTCAGGGTCCTGGATCTTATACAGGCTTGCGAATTGGAGTTTCGGCAGCAAAAGGATTGTGTTTTGCTTTAAATATTCCATTGATAGCGGTTGATACTTTACAAACGCTGGCGTCTCAGGTAAAAGTTTCAGAAGGAAAAATAATTCCGATGCTTGATGCCAGAAGAATGGAAGTGTACAGCGAAGTTTTTACTGCCTATTTAGAAGTTGAAAGAGAAATCCTGGCTGAAGTTATTGATGAAAATTCGTTTGCAGCTTTTACAGAAACCGTTTACTTTGTAGGTGATTGTGCCGAAAAATGCAAGCCTGTTTTAGTAAAAGAAAATTTTATTTTTTTAGAAGATATCAAATATCCTTCAGCATCAGCAATGAGCAAAATCAGCTACGATAAATATCAAAAAAGCGACACTGTGGATGTCGCTTATTTTGAACCTTATTATTTAAAAGATTTTATGATGGCACCTCCATCAAAAAAAATATAAATTTATTTTATTTTATTTCTGAATTGTAAACGGCTGAATAGAAATTCCAGCTTCATCTAAGGCGATTTTACAATTCTCTAAAGTTTCAGAAAAAACAGCTCCATAATTAGCATTTAAGGCCCACGGACGCACTGCAAAATCAACAGAGCTTGCAGATAAATTTTTTACAAAAACTTCTGGGGCAGGAGTTTTTAAAACTTTTGGATTTTTAAGTAATACATCCATAAGAACTTCTTTTGCTTTTTTTATATCTGAATCGTAAGAAATTGAAAATGTAAGATCAGCTTTTCTTTCTCCCTGCATCGAATAGTTAATAATTGTCCCGTTAGATAAAGCTCCGTTGGGAACAAAAACGGTTTGATTATTTCCGGTAACCATTTTTGTTACAAAAATCTGGATTTCCAGAACAGTTGCGATAACGCCTTGTGCCTCAATTGTATCTCCAACTTTAAATGGTTTAAAAAGAATAATAAGCATTCCTCCGGCAAAATTAGACAGCGAACCTTGCAATGATAAACCAACGGCAAGTCCCATGGCTCCTAAAATAGCCACAAAGGAAGAAGTTTCGATTCCGAGCTTTGAAATAAATGTGATAAACAATAACACACGTAAAGCCCAAAGTAGTATATCAGCAAGAAATTTTGTTAATGTTGGATCAAGATTTCGCTTAATCATTACTTTTCTAATAATTCTGTTTATCAATCTTATGGCATATAAGCCAACAAATAAAATTAAAAATGCCGAAATTAATTTTGGAGAATAATCAAGTAATACGTTAATAAATCGTGTAGCATAACTGCTAAGCTGGTTTGAATTGATGTCCATTTTTGTAAGAAAAAAAACTTATCGTCAGATAAGGTTGTATTAAAAATGCAAATATAGAATATTTTTATTTTTGTTAGTTATTATTATTTGTTGCTAACCTTTTAATATCAATAATTCATTGCATTAGTTGTGTCTTCGTTAAGATCAGTACTTTTTTGAAACAATAATTTTGTCAGTAAAGGCACACCAAACTTTTCGCACTAAAACAAAAAAAGCATCTCGTTTGAGATGCTTTTCTGCTATTTTGTAATATTTATTTATGCGTTTATCGCTTCTACTTTAATAGCTTCATCATTTAGCATGCTTTTTAGCATATTTTCGATTCCGCTTTTTAGTGTAAATGTAGATGACGGACATCCGCTGCAGGCTCCCTGCAAAATTACTTTTACCGTTTTGTCTTCTTCATTATAAGAATCAAAGGCAATATTTCCTCCGTCAGCAGCAACTGCCGGTTTTACATATTCCTCCAGGATGTTAATGATTTGTTGTGAAGTAACATCTAATTTATCGAAATTTTCATCTTTTGTTACGTCATTTTTAGTCGTAACTTCAATTAGATTTTCATCTAAAACAGTTCCTCCGTTTTCAATAAATTGTTTGATGAATGTTCTTACTTCCAATGTGATTTCCTGCCAGTCGTTGATGTCATATTTTGTTACCGAAATATAATTTTCATCAATAAAAACTTCTTTTACATACGGAAATTTGAATAATTCTTTTGCCAAAGGAGATGAAGCAGTCTGGTCTATATTTTTGTATTCTACCGGATTTTTAGTCAACATTCTGCTCACCACAAATTTTAATGCAGACGGGTTTGGAGTCGTTTCTCCATAAACTGTAATTGGCTGTTTCTTTGTTTGGGTTTCTTCGATATTGATAATAACGCCTCCTTTTTCTATAAATGCTTCAATTTGTTCAGCAACAGCATCTTTAACATCATCCCATTCTACAATACTATATCTTTCTATAGCTATAAAGTTTCCTGAAATGTAAACTGTTTTTACAAACGGCAAATAAAATAATTGCTGTGCCAGTGGCGAAGCCTGGGCTTCGTCAATGTTTTTGAACTCAAAATTTTGATTTTGGGTAATGAAATCCTCAAATTCGAACTTTAATATAGTCGGATTTTGAGTCTCTTTTATAGTGATTTTCGTCATGATTTAAATTTTTACAAATTTAGTAAAGTTATTTTCTACTAATACCTATATTTGATTTTTTAATAAAATAATTAAGACTCTTTTAAAATTAATCGTATTAAAATATCAGAGTCTCTAATTTATTTCGATACGTTTGTATTCATCATGTTTAAAATCAGAGTTTTATACTTCATTTTTTTAACTTCTTTTTTTGGTTATTCTCAAGAAGGACTTCCTGTTTATTCTGATTATTTGTCGGATAATTATTATTTAATTCACCCTTCGATGGCTGGCGCCGCAAATTGTGCCAAAATCAGACTGACTGCCAGAAAGCAATGGTTTGGTCAGGACGATGCACCGTCACTTCAAACTTTAAGTTTTAACGGAAGAATTGGCGAAAGATCAGGAGCCGGAATTATTGTTTTTAATGATCAAAACGGATACCATTCGCAAAAGGGATTAAAAATTACCTATGCCCATCATATTATGTTTTCGAGAGACGAAATTGATTTAAATCAGCTTTCGTTTGGTATTAGCGGGGGAGTTATTCAAAATCAGCTTGATGAAACACAATTTGGGACAACTTTTGATCCTATCGTTTTTGGTTCTATTCAAAAAGATTCTTACTTTAATATGGATGTTGGAGTGTCATACAATTTTATGGATTTTTATGCGCATGCAACGGTTCAGGGTTTGCTTGAAACCAGAAGAGAAATCTATACCGATTACGAAAGTGATAATTTGAGAAAATTTTTATTAAGTGCAGGATATGTTTTTGGTAAACAAAACAATATTACCTGGGAACCTTCTATTTTGTTTCAATTATTTGATCAGACAAAAGAAAAATCTCTAGACGTGAATTTAAAAGCTTATAAAAATATGGACTTTGGAAGTCTGTGGGCTGCTTTGTCGTACCGAAGAAGTTTTGATGGCGCACAATACAGTTTAGGCAGCGGTGTTCAATCTCAAAAACTGCAATATATAACGCCAATTATAGGTATAAATTATAAAAAGTTCATGTTCGCATACACGTATTCGCAAGTTACGGGCGATGTAAAATTTGATACTGGCGGCTACCACCAAATTACTTTAGGAATCAATTTATTTTGTACAAAGGAGCGTTACGATTGTAATTGTCCTGCAATTAATTAAACTTTTTTATTATGCTAATTAAATCTGTAAACGGAAAATCACCGGTAATTCCAGAAGATTGCTATGTTGCTGAAAACGCAACTATTGTTGGCGATGTTACTTTTGGAGATTCTTGCAGCGTTTGGTTTAACGCTGTAATTCGTGGCGATGTTCATTTTATTAAAATAGGAAATAAAGTGAATATTCAGGATGGTGCTATTATTCATTGTACGTATCAAAAACACCCAACAATTATTGGAAATAATGTTTCAATTGGTCATAACGCTATTGTTCACGGATGCACTGTTCACGATAATGTATTGATAGGAATGGGCGCAATAGTAATGGATAATTGCGTAATTGAAAGTAATTCTATTATTGCTGCCGGAGCTGTTTTAACTCAAAATACGATTGTAACATCGGGAAGTATTTATGCCGGAGTTCCTGCTAAAAAAGTAAAAGATATCGACCAATCCGACTTTGCCGGTGAAATTGAGCGTATTTCGAATAACTATGTTATGTATTCAGGATGGTTTAAAGAGTAAAAACTCAAAATCAATAATCCAGTTATAATAATTACAAGTTGATTTTTTCGAAGAAAGTATTTTTATAACTTTCACTGATTGGAATGCGTTTGTCGCTTATTAAAACTTTATTCTTCTGGATAGATTTTACATGTTTTATATTGATGATGTAGGACCTGTGAATTCTGGAAAACCCTTTGCTCGAAAGCAAATTTTCGAGTTTAATTAAGCTAATTAATGTTAAGGTGAATTTATTATCTGTGGTATAGATTTTTACGTAATCTTTTAAACCTTCGATAAATAAAATATCGGCAAAATTCATTTTTACGTTTTCGTATTCGGCTCTTACAAACATAAAATCCTGTTCTAGTTCCGGAGCTGTCGTGTTTTCTGAGATCGCCTGAATGGCAGTTGGATTAAAAATTTGCTGCGCGCGTACAACTGATTTTAAAAAACGATGAAACGGAATTGGTTTTACTAAATAATCAACTGCGCCAAGATTAAATCCTTCAACAGCATAGTCTGAATAGGCAGTTGTAAAAATAATCAGCGGCTTTTTTTCGATGGTATTTAAAAATTCAATTCCGGAGAAATGCGGCATCTGAATGTCCAGAAAAATCAAATCAATATTAGTTTGATTGATGAACGAAACGGCGTCAATTGCATTGTTGAAAGTAGTGACTAGTTCTAAAGAATCTACTTTTCGAACAAAATCTTCTAATAATTCAACCGCTAAAGGTTCATCGTCTATAATTACACATTTCATCTGCTCGGAATTCGTTTTTTAAATTTGTTGCGGTAGTCAAAAGTAATTTGAAACCAGTAAATTAAGTTTTAAAATTTTCATAAATTACTGTTTGCTATTCTAAATATCTTAATTAATTGCTGTTTGAATTTTATCTAATTTTAAATTTAAATGCACGCGATAATATTGATTGTCTTGTGTAATGCTAAGTTCGTGCGCATTTGGATACAATAAATCCAGTCGGTTTTGAATGTTTACTAATCCAATTCCTGAGTTTTCGGGATCTTTAATATAATTTTCAATTTTGTTTTCGATCCAGAAATCAAGATTGTCCTCAAGTATAAAAATCTTAATTTTTACGTGAGCCGCACCTTTATAATCGGTTCCGTATTTAAAGGCATTTTCTACAAATGAAATGAGTAATAAAGGTTCAATTTGCTTGTTTTTGGTATTGCCGTGAACATTTACCACTATATCTTCAATATCATTAAGTCGAAGTTTTTGTAGCTCGATGTAATTTTGGATGTAGTTGATTTCTTTTTCTAAAGCCACCGTTTTATTATCAGTTTCATAAAGCATATAGCGCATTAATTCTGACAATGTCACGATGGCATCAGGGACCAAATCAGATTTCTTGTGTGCAAGCGAATAAATACTATTTAAGGAATTAAATAAAAAATGCGGATTGGTTTGTTTTCGCAAATAGATTAATTCGGTATTCGTTCGGTGCGTTTCGGCAATTAATTTGTTTTGCTGGTTGTTATAAAATTCACTTAATGTTCTGATAATAGCACTTATCGTAATAATTAAAATATAAAATAGAGAAGGGCCAATTTTAAAAAATAAAGGCTGTCTCGTTGCTATTATTGCATGTCCTTTATCTTTAATAAATTCCTGATGATCAATAGGCATCATTTTAGGAGGCATCATATTTGCCGGTCTTAAATGACCAAATTCAGGAATAAAATAATTGATCCTAATAATCATAAAAACAAAAATAAGTGCAAAAACAAAGACAAAATAAAGCAAGTATTTTTTTTCTAAAAGAAGTGCAGGCACCAGATAAAAATAGTTGAGATAAAACAAAATAATTCCTGTTGTCCATTGTACATAAAAATCATTATTGATTCTGAACGGACTTTCGTAAAACTGTATCAATGAAGTCAGTATAAAGAAAGTCCATATAATGCTATGGAACAAAATTTTGTTAGAGCTGGTGTCTTTGATACTTCCTATATTCATTTAGATTTTTATTTTTAATAAAATTAAATCATTTTTCGTTATTGTTGGCGAATTGTTCTCCCGTAGTTTTTGCACCACCAGATTTGCCACTTTTATTGCATCTTCTTCTGTTGAAAAACTTTTTGTATTATTAATAACCGGAATAATCGATTGTTTGATTATGATTTTATTTTTATGAGAAATTACATATCCCCAACCCGAAGTCGTTTTGAAAGATTCAATTTTTAATTTTACGTTTTGCGAGCATGCTGTAATTTGCAAAACGAGAAGAAGTAACAGCAAATTCTTCTGGATTTTACTCCAGAAGAATTGTTTATTATTAATTATCATTGTCATTTTGTTCTTCTAAAGGTTTAAATTCCCAAGCGTCATCAAAATAAGTGGTACCTATTCTGCCCAACATATAAAAGCCTTTGTTATTTATTGCAAAACCTACGGCATCTGTTCTTGTAGCACCTTCCATAGGAGTCCTTTCTGTCCAAAGATCTGTTGATGGATTGTACTCCCAAACTGTTTTGATACTTTCGCCACCAACAATATACCCTAATCCGTTCATTGAAAAACTGGAAGCATTAGAACGAACAATTGCGTAATCATCGTTGAAAGATTCATCATCGTCATCATCCTGATCGACATCTCTTTTACGTGTCCAAACATCTGTTGAAGGATCAAACTGCCAAAAATCTTCCTGATAAACACCGTTGTTGACTCCGGTTCCTAAGTAAGCTTTATTATCAATCACAAAAACTGTGGCATTGCGTCTTTTATTGCCGCTAAAACCATTTACAAGTGTCCATGTATTAGCCTGATCGTCGTATTGATAAAAATCTTTTAAATAATTTCCATCATAACCGGTTCCAATATAGGCTTTTCCACCTGCCTGAAAACCTACTGCGGCATAGCGCGCAGTACCGGCAAAATCTGTTTTTTGAGTCCAGGTATTTCCTGCTGGATCATATTGGTAAAAATCTTTTAATTTATTTGTTCCATCATACCCAACTCCCACGTAGCCTTTATCATTAAGTGTAAAACTTGATGCAGAACTACGTCCAACTCCTATAAAATCAGCTTTTTGCTCCCAATAATCACCATTTGAATTGTAAGCCCATAAATCCTTTAAATATACATCGCCGGTATAACCTGTTGCAATATAAGCGTAATCGCCAATAACAAAACTAGTTGCACTAGATCTTGCCGGTCCGTCAAAAGCTGACTTCTTAATCCAGTTTCCTGTTAAATCATCATCTTCATCACTATTACTGCAGCCTATAAAAAACAGGCCCGAAAATAATGCTGCGAATAATATTCCTTTTTTTAAATTATTCATCATAGTGTATTAAATTTATTTATTGTTTGTATTTGATGCCAATGCCTAAAATGTACCCATTCCTGATATTAAAATCATAAACCTTATGATTGCCGTTGTCGAGAATATTGTATTTTTTATTAAAATCGTAACCCGTCTTAAAATTTAGAAACCAATTTGTATCAACGTTTCTTTCATATTCAAGTGCAGTTGTCATTTGCGATGTGCTTATTTTTTTGTTTTTGCTTGCTGTAAAGGACTCGTCGATATTGTAAAAATTGCCATTAAAACTATTTGTCAGGCTAAACGCATTTCGAATATTATTAGAATATGAAATCTTGGAATCCGGAAATCCAATCAGCAAGTTATTTTTATCGTTTAGGTTATATTGTAAAGACAAAGTGGGCATGAATTGAGGATACCCAAATAGTGTTGATCTCGAAACTCCAACATTTATATTAGCCCTTGAATTCAGTTTCTGGCTTATTTCAAAACTTCCCAAAAGAATTACATCCGATAAATCCAGATTTTTTTGAAAATTTGCTGTTGGTATAAAAGCAATATTCAGTTTTAGGTTAGAGATTTCACGCGTAATTTCAAACTTGTTTTTTAACTGACTGAACTGATCTAAATTTTCTAACGCTTCAAAGTTTTCGGCATCATAAATCACTTTCAAATTCGAATATTCCAGCGTGTTTTTTATTTTGCTTTTCGAATTTATTATTGCGTAATAGGTTATACCGATACCGGTTTCATTAAAATCAATTTTATTAGTTAACTCTGTTTTTAAATTTGCACTTGCTGAAAATTTTCCCTGAGCCTTCATATTCAAAAATGAAATCAAAAAAAGAGAACCTGTTAAAAGCCTTATTTTCATTACTTAATTATTGGTTCAAAAGTAGGTGGCTAATGTGTTTAAAAAAAAGAAGATATATGTATGGCACGTTTTAATAGACTAAATCCTCTTTTTTATGGCTGAATCAGTTTTTGCTGCACAAAATCATGTTGTAGATCATTTTTTGCTATTTATAGGCTAAAAGTACAAGACTGTATATGTTATAGTGTAGTGCAGAAGAGCGCATTTTATATTTGTTCAAAAATAAGATTATGCACAAATATATATTGATGTTGATTTTTGCGCTTACAATAATTTCATGCGGTACAGATACAGATGCCGGTGAGTTTGTTGTGGGTGCTGATTATTTGGCGGTAAGTAACAAAGTAATTTTAATTGATACTGTAACGGTCGAAATGTCTACTATTAACTTTGATTCGCTGGTTACCTCAAGTCAGGGCCGGATTTTAGTAGGTAATTATGACGATCCGATATTTGGGAAAATAAAAGCGGACAGTTATTTTCAATTGGCTGCAAATTCATATAGTTTAGTTAGTAGCGGATCTGATACAGAAGCAGTAAACTATGTTTTTGATTCTATTTCGATGATCTTAAAGTACGATAACTATTATTATGGAGATACAACAAAAGTTCAGACTTTTGATATCCATCGGGTCATTCAAAAAATAAAACCCAATACAGATGATGACAGTTTTTACAATAATTCGACTTTGAGTTACGGGAGTGAAACTCTCGGAACATTATCGTATAAACCCAGACCACTCGAAAAGGATTCTGTCAATATTAAAATGGATCCTGTGTTTGGAGAAGATCTTTTTCAGAGAATCAAAAAAAGGGAAATTACTGATCTTACCAACTTCAGTGAATATTTAAAAGGACTTGTATTAGTTCCTTCAATAGCAAATTCTTCGAGTGTTATAGGTTTTCATTCTACAACAAGTGTTGTCAGGATGTACTATTCCAAATATCAAAGTGATGACGAGACTTCTTATCATATAGATTTTACCATTGCAGATGCAGCAAAACAGTTTAATTCTATTTCTTCGGATAAAACCGGAACCTTGATTCAGAATTTACCAATTTCCAGTAATAAGTTAACCACATCATTAACTAACAGGCAAGGATTTATCCAGTCAGGCGCAGGAGTTGCTTGCCGGATAGATTTTCCTAATATAAAACAGCTCAGGTACATTTCTGGTAAAGGAGCAATCGTTGATGCTCAGTTAATTTTAAAACCGGTTAATAACTCTTATTCAGAACAATATCCTTTACAAGATTCTTTAAGTGTGTATGTTGCAGATAATTTAAACAGAATTAGCGCAGCCTTGGCAAATTCAGCCGGAACTTCAGTCTACGGCATCTTAAACAAAAAAAGCGACGAGTTTAATGAAAATATCGCGTATACAATTCCGATAGGAGGGTTTCTTCAAAAAGAAATGTGGAAAACAACTGACTCTAGATCTTCTCTTATTTTAACCTTACCCGGAATTTCAAAATCAGTAAACAGAATTGTTTTGGGAGACCAGAAACATGCCAACAATAAAATTCAACTGAAAGTTTATTATATCTCTTATTAGATGAAAAATATAATTTTTTTAAGTGGCTTCATTCTTATGTCGTTAACTTCATTTTCTCAAAGTATTTCAAGTTCTCCTTATTCATTATATGGCGTTGGGAGTTTGTATGACTCTGATTTTGGTTCGATTCCGTCCATTGGTTCATCGGGAATTGCATTGCCATCGAGCATTTTTATTAATAATTTAAATCCTGCGTCGCTTGGCTACTTACCACTTAATCATTTTATGTTTGACATTGGCGGAAAAGCCATTGCTACAACCTACGAAAGCGGTTCGCGATCTGAAAAGCGTAATAATTTTCAGTTTTCGCATATTGCTTTTGCTTTTCCGGTAACTAAAAACTCCGGATTTAGTGTGGCTTTACGACCATATTCCAGCGCAACCTTTAAAATATCAAACCTAAAACTACCTATTTCAGATAGTCAGGAATTTTATTACTTAACAGCTGTTGGTTCCGGCGGACTAAATAATTTTGATTTCTCATATGGTTATAGGTTTGGTAAAAAAATATCGATAGGAGCTTCGGCCACTGTATTGTTTGGAAATACAACAGATGATAGATCTTATCTGATTTCCAATTCTATTACAAGCATCAGTAAAAAAACAGATTATAATGGTGTAAAAGCAACATTAGGAGCTCAGTATCAAATCGATTCTACTTTTACAATTGCATCAACTTTTAAAATGCCAACAAAAGTAAAAGCTTCAAAAGTACAAACTGTTGAAACATTAACAAATGAGGTTGTTACTACAGTTGAATCTGATGTTGCTTCAGATACAGATGATTATTATATGCCTTTAGAAATTGGTGTTGGAATAAGCAAGCATTTTAAAAACAATTTAAATATGACGATTGATTATGAAAAAAGCCTTTGGAAAAACGCAAATCAATCTGAGTTATATGGAAATTTTGTCAATCAGGATCGATTCGCACTTGGATTTACGTACAGTGCCAATAAGAATGTTAGAAGCTATTGGGACCGTATTCAATTTGCAGCCGGGGCTAATTTTGATACAGGTTATCTCGAAGTCGATAGAAAAAGAGTTAATAATGCAGCCATTTCTATAGGAGTTTCACTTCCAATAGAAAATACTTTTTCTGCTTTAAATATTTCCTATTCATATGGACAAAAGGGTAAGATTTCAGATAATCTGATCAAAGAAAATTACCATAAATTGTCTCTTAATTTGTCTTTAGACGGCATTTGGTTCGTAAAACGAAAATTTGAATAGTGATTTAAAAGTCCTTCTGTATTACCTGATATTGGTCTTTTAGAATTGATTTTAAAACAGAAGGATTTGAATTGACATAAAATACAGATTCACTTTTTTCAGCGGCATCAGAAAAACCAGCCTTTTCGCGCAGTACATTTTGAGTTTGTCTCGCCACTGCTTCTCCCGAATCAATAATTTGAATATGTTCCGGCAGAATCTTTTTTATCTGAGGTATCAAATAAGGGTAGTGGCTGCAGCCTAAAACCAAATAATCAATATTGGCTTCGATCATTGGACGCAAATAGGATTCTAATAGCTGAGTCATTTCAGGAGAATTCAAATTTCCATCCTCAATAAGCTGTACTAATCCATGACCAACCTGTTCAATGATAGTAGTATGCTGAAACATTTCTGCAGTTTTGTTAAACAGCTCACTGTTTAGTGTTCCCTGTGTTGCCAAAATGCCTATAACCTGTGTTTTAGAATTATTAGCAGCCGGTTTTATTGCCGGTTCAATTCCAATAAACGGAATATTGTAATCAGCACGAAGTTCTCTAATTGCATTTGTCGTGGCAGTATTGCAGGCCACAACAATCAATTTGCAGTTATTTTCGATTAAAAAATCAACATTTTTTTTACTCAATGCAACAATCTCTTCTTTGGTTCTTTGGCCATATGGAGCATTTTTACTATCTGCTAAATAAATGGTTTTTTCATTGGGAAGTAATTCGTGAATGGCGCTCCAAATCGAAGTTCCACCAATGCCGGAATCAAAAATACCTATAGGATTGTTGTTTGTCATACAACAAAGTTACATATTTCTATGTTTTTCTACAATCTCTAAATTAAATAAAAGAGTTAATAAAATGTAAAAAAAATACTATATTTACAGTTAACCTTAAATAACTATAATTATGAAATTTATCAAAAATTGCGAGAAATTATCAAAAGAAGAGTTAAAACAAATTAATGGTGGTAATCACCCTCATTGTACTACGGGTAAAGTATGCTTTCGAGGATTCGACGAGAATGAAAATATTCTTTGGGATTGTATTCCATTAACAACTATTTGTCCTCCGGTAGTTTAAAAAAGAATAGTAGAAAGGAGTTTTGAGCTCCTTTTTTTATTTGCGAAAGATTACTTGAATATTTCTTTATCTTTACAGCATGAAATTAATATGGTTTTTGTTTTCAATCTATCTTGTTTTGCTATCATTGACACCTTGCAATGATATAGATGATTGTGCTTCTTTTGCAAAAACGGAACTTCACAAAAATCATTCACAGGATAAAAAATCAGATTTTCAAAACGATCAGTGTGCACCCTTATGTTCGTGTGCGTGTTGCGGAGTTCATGGTTTTCAATTTCAGAAAAATGTTTTTGTCGAAGAAAAGCATGTAAATTTTGCGGATGATAAAAAGCAAAATAACTTTTATGTTTTTAATAATTATAAAACAATTTATTTAGGGATCTGGCAGCCGCCGAAATTAAGTTAAATCAATATTGAATTTTTACTCGTTGTTTTTGCTTCGGGTTAAGCTTATTATTTATTTAATTTAAATCAAATGACAAAATATATTATGATTTTGGCAATGCTCGTATGTACATTTGGGTATAGTCAGAACAATTTAAAAGTTATCGTAAAGGATAGCAAAACACACGAAAATTTAATTGGAGTTTCTGTTCAGGTTCACGGAACTGCTGTTTCCGGAATAACGGATAATGAAGGCTTTTTAGAATTGAATTCTATTGAAAATGGTGAGCAGAAAATCATTTTTAGTTTATTAGGTTATGAAGATTTCCAGATCAATGCCATGTTTCCAAAACAAAATGGAGAAGTTTTAAACATTGAATTATCTGCTGCCGAAGAAGAGGAGTTAGATGAGGTTATTGTGCAATCTACCCGTACCAGCAGAACTATCAGAAATACCCCCACACGTATTGAATCTATTGATGCAGAAGAACTTGATGAAAAAGCAAATATGAAACCGGCAAATGTAAGTATGGTTTTGCATGAGAGTACAGGCTTGCAGGTTCAGCAAACTTCTGCAACAAGCGGTAACGCAAGTATACGTGTTCAGGGGCTTGATGGACGCTACACGCAGTTGCTAAAAGATGGTTATGCTAACTTTGGTAATTTTGCAAGCGGTTTAAGTATTCTTGAAATTCCGCCTTTGGATTTGCAGCAGGTTGAAGTTATTAAAGGACCATCATCTACCTTATACGGCGGAGGAGCTATAGCAGGGGTTATCAATTTTATTTCGAAAACACCAAAGGAAGAAGGCGAGTACAATTTTATACTGAATCAGTCGAATATAGGCCAGACAAATATTGGAGCATACGCATCACAACGAAAAGGAAAATTTGGCTATTCTATTCTGGGATTAGTTAATTTTCAAAATGCATATGATGTTGATGATGACGATTTTTCAGAGACGCCAAAATCGCATAATTTCACTATAAATCCACGTTTATTTTATTACCCGTCTGAAAGCTTAAGTTTTATGCTTGGTAATAGTTATACAAATACAAATATGGAAGGTGGAGACATGAACGTAATTGCCGGTAACGCAGATGCATATCATGCCTATTTTGAGAAAAACAAAACAATGCGTAATACAACAACTTTTGAATTAGATAAGAAATTTGAAAATCAAAATAGTTTTAAACTAAAACAAAGTCTTAGCTTTTTCGACAGAACAATAAATATTCCTGATTATGAATTTTCAGGGTTAAATACCAACTCTTTTACAGATGTTTCGTATGTGATCAGTAAGTTGGGATATACGCTTATTAGCGGTGCAAATTTGATCTATGATAACTTTGAACAAAGAAACTCAGGTGTTTTAAATGCAAAATCTTTTACAACTGGATTCTATGTTCAGCATACCTGGGATATTTCAGAAAGTGTAAAATTAGAAAATGGCCTTCGATTGGATAATGTTGCTTATTCGAACATAAATTTCTCTAAGAACCAAACTTTCTTCTTACCAAAAATATCTGCATTATTTAAAATAAATCCGCAATGGAGCAGCAGGGTAGGCGCAGGACTGGGCTATAAAGTCCCAACTGTTTTTACAGAACAAACAGAAACAATGCAATATCAAAATGTGCAGGCTTTGCAAAATGTAACCGCCGAAAAAAGTATTGGCGGAACTGCCGATATCAATTTCAAAGCTTCTATTTTTTCTGATTTAAAGGTGTCTGTTAATCAAATGTTTTTTATAACGCAGATAAACAAACCTTTGGTATTAGAAAATGACGTTAATAATACATTTTTTGTGAATGCGTCAGATCCTGTTCTAAGCCAGGGATTTGAAACCAATCTGAAGTTTATTTTTAAAGACGATTTTAAACTATTTGCAGGATACACTTTTACGGATGCAAAAGCAAAATATTTAGCAGCAAATCAGGTTTTGCCTTTAATGCCAAAAAACAAAGTCAATCTCGCACTGATTTATGAAAAAGAGAATAATTTTAAAATGGGTCTGGAAGGGTATTTTACAGATGAGCAATTTTTATACAATGGTACAAAAACGCCCACTTATTGGGAATTTGGATTCATGGCTGAAAAAACATTGTGGAAGAATTTCGCTTTTTTTATAAACTTTGAAAATTTTACAGATACCAAACAAAGTAATTACAAAAGAGTTGTGAATGATCCTCATAATTCACCCACTTTTGATGACATCTGGGTACACACAGAAGGTTTTACTATTAATGGGGGAGTGAAAGTAAAATTGTAAAAACAAAAAGGCTCAACTTTTAAAGTTGAGCCTTTTTTTATAGAAAGAAAATTTTTCTTAGAATCCTAAGTCTTTTTTAACATCAGCAGTAATGTTTGGACCATCAGCTAATAAAAGAGTAGAACCGTCTAATACATATTGGAAACCTTTAGCTTTTCCAACTTTTTGGATAGAAGCTCTTACTTTTTCCATTAATGGTTTAACGATGTCAGTTTCTTTTTGTTGTAGTTCCTTTTGTGCATTGTCTCTGTAATCAACAATTCTTTTTTGCATGTCCTGAACTTCTTTAGAACGCTCACCGTTTACAGCTTCAGTTACAGTAGCAGCTTCAGCCTCATACTTTTTGATTTTTACTTGATATTCATCAACCATCTTTTTGTATTCAGTATCGTATGTACCACTTAATTTTTGTAGTTGATTTTGAGCGTCAAGCATTGCAGGCATTTTCGACATAATCTCGCTAACATCAACATGAGCTACCTTAGCTTGTGCATTCATTGTGTTACTTGCTCCTAAAACTAGTATCGCAGCAATTAGTAAAGTTTTGATTTGTTTCATCATTTTAAAAAAATATTAATTAATTATTGGTCGTATTTGTTTTTTGTGTTTCGGCTTCTTTTGCTTTTTTAGCCGCTTCTCTTTCTTCTGAAATTTTCTTCTTTCTTTCTTCTAATTCTTTTTTCCTTTGTTCATAAATCTTTTGTCTTTCTTCAGCCTTTGCTGCTGCATCATTACTCGCATTAGTAGTTGTCGGAGCAGTATTCGAAGGCTGTGCTGTTGTTGAAGAAGGTTTTGCTGTAGATTCAGTTTTTGTTTCTTCTGTTTTAGCTGGTTCAGAAACCGTGCCATTTTTTTTGGCTTCTCTTTCTGCTGCAATAGCTTTTCTTCTATCGTCGTACTCTTTTTTCTTAGCTTCTTGTTCTAGTCTTCTGTCTTCAATTAATTTTTCTCTGGCAGATTTTCTTTCATCTAATACTTTTTGCCTGTCAGCCATTGCCGGATTTTCATCAATTTCATTTTCGCGATTTTCTTTGACTTCCTGTTCCTTCAATTGTTTTTTGGTTAATTGTTCACGTTTATCAGTTCTGTTTAATACACGTAATACCTGATCACTTATATCAAATCGCTTGTTGCTGAAAAGCATTGTTAAATCTGATGATTTGTCAAAAACAAAATCATAATTTTTAGCCTCTGCAATATCCTGAACTGCTGTAAAAACCTGATCTTGGATTGGTTTTGCCAAAGCTGCTTTATGCCGAATTAAATTTCCGTCAGCGCCAAATTGTTTTTGCTGATAGTCCATCATTTCATCTTCCAGAAACTTAATTTCTGTTTCTCTTTCACTAATAAGTTCTTTAGTAAGTAAGGCTTTTTCAGCTTTAAGACTTTCCTTAAGATTATTAATGTCCTGCTTTTTGGTTTCTATTTCCTGCTTCCACTTTTGAGCTTTTAACTCTAATTGGGCTTTTGCTTCTTTATAATCGGAAACATTTTCTAAAATGTATTCCATATCGATGTAGCCAATTCTAGTCGTTCTCGTCTGTGCCTGACTTGTATTTGCTACAATCAAGGCTAAAAATAAAAATAAAAATTGTTTCCTCATAACATTGCTTATTTGTAAATTTTTAACCAAATGCTACTTTGCTAAAACTGCTGCCCAATGATAAAGTGCGTTTCCCAGCCATTGGCTTTATTAGTAACAGATCCTGGCAGGGCATCAAATCCATAACCAAAGTCAATTCCCAATAATCCAAATGCAGGCATAAATACACGTAAACCAACACCAGCCGAACGATTCAGGTCAAACGGATTATAATCTTTAAACGTTGGATATGACGATCCGGCTTCCAAAAACGTTAAAGCATAAATAGATGCTGATGCTTTTAATGTAATTGGATAACGTAACTCCATAGAGAATTTATTATAAATTGTTGCTCCAATTTGATCTCCTACTGAATTTACTGGAGTTAATGAGTTATTTGGATATCCTCTTAACTGAATGGTTTCTCTACCATCCATAGAGTAGTTCGCCATACCATCTCCTCCTAAATAAAAACGTTCGAAAGGTACCACACCTCTTGATTGATCGTAAGCTCCTAAGAAACCAAATTCGGTTAAAGTTCTTAAAACTAATTTACCATATACTTTAGTATACCAGTCTGCTTTAAATTTAACTTTATAATATTCTAACCAGTTGTATTTCTTTTGATCCACTTTACCCTGATCTGTATCAGCAGTTGTATAATCAGATCCAACACTATTATATACAGTTTGTCCTGATGAGTTAGATCCGGCTGCCTTAATATAATCACCGTTGTTTAATGGTTGTCCATCTGCACCAGAAGTGTTATCACCTGTATATTGTAATTTATACTCTTTTTGATTTTGTAAATCGCCATACTTAATTCCGTTAAACAATGAATAAGGTGGTGTCACTTTTGCCGAGATACTAAATTCAGAACCATAAGTTGGGAATATTGGGTTAACCCCTTTATTACTTCTTGAAATTCCGATAGTATACGCTAAGTTTCTAGACGCTCCATTTCCAAACGTAAATAAACCTGTATTGTAATTATTTAAATCATAATGTTGGTAACTAATCGATTGAGATAAAACAAAATAATCATCCGGTACCGTTAACCTTTTAGCAAGTCCCACTTGGACTGTAAAAATATTAAAACTTTTGCTCTTATCAACATCTCGGGTAATATAATTATTAAGAAATTGCGTACTATATGAAATAGATGAACTAAACTGTACTGGTTTCTTTCCTCCAAACCATGGTTCAGAAAAGGATAAACTATAGGTCTGGAAGTATGTACTTCCTTGTAAACGAAGCGATACCTTTTGTCCATCTCCCATTGGTAAAGGCTTGTATGCATCTTTGTCAAATAATTTTCTGGCTGAGAAGTTATTAAACGAAAGACCTAAAGTTCCAATGAAACCACCTCCACCGTAACCACCCTGAAGTTCAACCTGGCTAGAACCTTTTTCAACTACATGATACTCAATGTCAACTGTTCCTGCTGCTGCATCAACATTTTTAAATTTTGGATCAATAGCTTCAGGATCAAAGAATCCTAACTGACCAATTTCACGAATAGTTCTTACTAATTGTTCTTTACTGTATTTTTCTCCCGGTTTAGTTCTTAGTTCACGGTAGATAACATGATCATTTGTTTTGTCATTTCCAACAACCGATATTTTGTTGAAATAAGCGATAGGTCCTTCTGTAACTCTAATTTCAAAATCAATAGTGTCATTTACCGTTCTTACCTCTACAGCATTGATGTTAGAGAAAAGGTAACCATTGTTTTGGTATAAGTTTGTAATGTCTTCTGCGTCAGGTTTGGTCTTATCGGCTATTCTTTTTTCAAGTAAAACTCCATTGTAAGTTTCTCCCTTTTTAATTCCTAGATAACGATTTAAAAGCTGATCAGAATAAACTGTATTTCCTAAAAATTTAATATTTCCGAAGTAGTATTTATTTCCTTCTTCCATATTGATTTTAATTGCCAGCATATTCTTCTGCTTATCATAGGTAACAGAATCATAGATGATACGTGCATCACGATATCCTTTTTCTTTATAAGTAGCAATAACTTTTTCTAAGTCGGCTTTGTATTTTTCAGGAATAAATTTTGATTTTTTAAGAACACGAAGTATGTTCTTTTGTTTTGTATCTTTCATGGCTGCTCTTAACTGATTGTCAGTAAGTTTTTCATTGCCTATGAAGTCAATTTTACTAATTTTTACTTTGTCTCCTTTATCTACGCGAACAAGCATATTTACGTGATTTCCGTCAGTAGTATCTGCGGTATTTGTAATGGTAACTTTCGTGTTATAATAACCTTCTTTTTTATATTTATTTTCAATATAATTTTTGGTGGTAGTAATTAAATTTTCGTTTACAATTTTATTTTTGGTTAAATTGTTATCTTTAATTAATCCTTCGACTTTACTTTTCTTAATACCAACAAATTTTACCTCGTTTAGTTTAGGAAGTTCAATAATATTTAAGTCAAGATAAATACTGTCATTATCGATTTTATTGACGTAGAATGCAATTTCGTCAAAAAGACCAAGTTTGCCTAATTTTTTAATTGCACCACTTATTTCTTCACCTGGAACTGTAATTTCCTGACCTTTTTGAAGACCAGAAAAAGTAACTACGGTTTGTTCATTGAAGCTTATTTTACCAACAACAGAAACTTTAGCAAGAATGTATTTTTTTCCTTGATCAAAAGGAACTCTTTCTTGTGCTTTTATTTGTGAAAAACTACCCAAAAGAAGTAGGGTAAGGACTATTTGTATTCTTTTTTGTAACACTAAAAAATTATTTAATTTGTTCACTGGTTTTTCCAAATCTACGTTCTCTTTTTTGATAACTAATAATAGCCTCATATAAATCTTGGTCTTTAAAGTCTGGCCATAACACGTTAGTAAAATATAGTTCTGCATAGGCTATCTGCCAAAGCAAAAAATTACTTATTCTATGTTCTCCACTTGTTCGTATTAATAAATCTACGTCAGGTAAATTTTGCGTGTAAAGATGCTCATTTATAATTGAATCGTCAATAGCGTCTATTGAAATTATATTATTTTTAACTTTATCACTGATGATTCTAACGGCATTTACCAATTCTTCTCTTGATCCGTAACTTAAAGCCAGGGTTAACGTAAGACGTGTATTATTTTTAGTTTTATCAATAACATCAAGCAGTTCTTTTTGAGCAGATTTTGGTAATTTTTCAAGATTACCAATGGCATTAAGTCTGATGTTGTTTTCTTGTAAAGTACCAAGTTCTTTTTTTAATGAGTTGATTAGTATTTTCATTAAGGCTTCCACTTCTAGTTTTGGTCTATTCCAGTTTTCAGTAGAGAAAGCATAAAGCGTTAAGTATTCGATGCCAAGTTTTGCACAGGTAGTAATTGTTTTTTTTACTGATTTTGTACCATTTTCATGACCAAAAGCCCGCAAAAAGCCTTGCTGTTTCGCCCAGCGTCCATTACCGTCCATGATAATGGCAAGGTGTTTAGGTAAATTTGTTTTGTCTATAGAGTCTATTAAGTCCATTTTTATTATTCTGCGCAGTAGCAAGGTTTTAGTCCAAAGGTATACGTTAAAGTGATACCTGAAAAGACATACCAATCATTATTATTTAAATTTCCAAAATGTAGTACGGTCGAACTTTGATTATCAGGATTACTTCCATCAATATTGTCCGTAAAAGTATAGCGTGCGCCCACTTCAGCTGCTAAAACAAGATTAGGAGTTACGTTTGATTTTATACCTAATGTTATAGGTATAGCAAATGAACTCGAATTTTTACTTTGTATGTTGTTAGGACTTGCTGTAGGACGAACCAGGTCATCATAAATAAAGAAGCTTAAGCCTGAATATATATAAGGTGTAATTTTTGGATGATAATCATGCAGATTAAAATCGAAAAAATTAAATTCTAAACCAGCAGAAAGTTCTTTTATGTCGTTTTTGAATCTGTATCCTCTATTGCTTCGTGCTGTTTCATCTGAATCAATATCGAAGCCGGCAACTGTTGACTGGGTATATGAAAATCGATACGAGTGGCGCGGACTTTTATTCCATTTGTACAAAATACCAAATGCTAATTTTTCGGGAGCAATATAAGTAGTGCTTCCAACGTCTCCAACAAAGTTACTTCCCCCAAGAAACACACCAATCTCATTAATTTGAGCGTTTAGTGTAATAAAGGGGAAAAAACATAACAATAAATTAAAAATTTTCTTCATTTAATTCAGAATTGCGTGCAAATATAATAATTATCGATACGAATCAACGTTGCTTTGCTTAAATGTGCTTTTTTTTTAATTTGCAACATGATTTCTAGACATTTAATACAGATTCGATACAAGCAGAACGAGAAAAAGTGGTATTATCGTATAGTTGTTCGTTAGAAAAACAATTAATTTCTTTTGTCTTCTCCCCAAAGCAACTTGTTTCTAAGTGTTTTTAAGAAAGTTTCTCCAGGAATTTCAACCATTTTTATTTTAAAACCTGTTTTTTTGATGGTTAAAACAGATTCGTTTTTTACTGAAGCAATTCTCGAATCTAATGAAACCAAATACTGATCTTCTCGTCCGGAGACACGAAGTTTAATTTCAGTGTCATCAGGAATAACAAGCGGCCTTGCTGTTAAATTATGAGGAGCAATAGGTGTAATTACCAGGCTTTTAACATCGGGAGTTAGCAAAGGTCCGCCACAGCTTAATGAATATCCTGTAGAACCTGTGGGTGTTGAGATAATTAAACCGTCTGCCCAATATGAATTTAGATATTCGTTATTCAGATGTGTTTCTACTGTAATCATCGAAGTAGTGTCTTTTCTGCTAACGGTAATTTCGTTCATTGCAAAATTTAAATCATCTTCAATAGCTTCATTCTTTGGCTCACATGTTAAGCTCAACAATGTTCTTTCAGAAGTTGTGTAATTTTTATCGATTACAAACTGTAAAAAACTATCAATATTTTCTTTTTGAACGGTAGCTAAAAAACCAAGTCTTCCTGCATTGATTCCTAAAATAGGAACATCTGAATTTCGTACTAAAGTTGCTGCCCTTAAAATAGTTCCATCACCTCCAATACTAATTAACATTTCAAAACTATCATCTAAAGAAGTAGTTGAAGAAAAAGTTTTGTACTCTTTTTTTACAAGCTCCTTTTCATGAAGCATTTTCAGAAAGTTTTCTTCAATTACCATTTCGACATTATTTGTGTTAAAAAACAAAAAGATGTCTTTGATAATAGGTTCGGTACTGTTTTGGTAATACTGTCCGTAAATGGCTACTTTCATGTTGTCGTTTAATCGATTTTTTGTTTAACTGTTTAATCGTTATTTCTTTTCGTTAAAACGATTAAACAATTAACCGATTCAACAAACAGATTATATATTAAGGTATTTGTCTAAATAATCAGAGCGTTCTTTTAAGCTGTTGATGTAGGCGTCTTCCTGATGTTCTGAAATAATTTCATAATTGTAACGTCTAAACGTCTGGATAATTTCATTCATTGGGCCTGTACCAATTTTTATTGTAATCTGAACATTTTCTAAATCAGCTTCAGAAACAAAACATCCTAAAATTTTGCCATTGTTGCTTTCAACTATTTGTGCTACCTGTCCCATAGAATAATCTAAAAGTCCTCTTTGAACAATAATAATACCGCCTTGTTCTTTTAAAAATGGAGTTTCCTGAAAAAATTTCATGATATCTTCCATTTCATAATAACCTATATAGAGGTTGTTCTCATCAATAACGGGAACCAGATTCGTATGATTTTTTGCGAAAACTTCTAACACGTCCAGCCACATCATTGATTTTCTGGCAAAAAAACGTTCTAAAGTATATTTGTAATCAATTGCATTTTTGTCTGTGTCAAAAGTTTCAACATCATCTGCAGCAATACTTCCAATGAAAATACCGTTTTCCAAAATCGGGAAATGCGAAAAATTCAAATCAGCAAAAAAATCCTGAACCGATGCTATCGTTTCCTGGCTATCAATTGCTCGAAAATCGTTTGTGATATAATTTGTAATTTCTGTCATAAATCAGTTAAGGATATTTGATGCAAAATAATCAAAAAATAGCAAAAACTGCTACGTTTTACTTTGTATTTTTGTCGCAACAAATATAGTGTTACTAGAATTAAATTATCTATTTATATGACAAAGTTAAGTGTAAATATCAATAAAATTGCAACCTTGCGTAATGCACGTGGCGGAAATGTTCCTGATTTACTTAAAGTAGCTGAAGATATCCAGCGTTTTGGCGGACAAGGAATTACGATTCACCCACGTCCGGACGAGCGCCACATTCGTTATCAGGATGCACGTGATTTAAAACCAATTGTTTATACCGAATATAATATTGAAGGAAATCCACAGCATAATTTTATTGATTTGGTTTTAGAATGTAAACCAACTCAGGTTACTTTGGTTCCTGATGCCATTGGAGCGATTACGTCTTCTGCAGGTTGGGATACGATAAAAAACCAGGAATATTTAACAGAAGTAATCCAGGAATTTCAACGTAACGGCATCAGAACTTCGATTTTTGTAGATCCCATTAATGAAATGATTGAAGGCGCAAAAAAAACAGGAACTGACCGAATCGAATTATATACAGAAGCTTTTGCTCACGAATATGCTTTAGGAAACAAAAATGGAATTGATCCGTACGTAAAAGCTGCAGAATTGGCAAATGAATTAGGAATGGGAATCAACGCCGGACATGATTTAAGTCTGGATAATATTCAGTTTTTTAAACAAAATATTCCGGGATTATTAGAGGTTTCAATAGGTCACGCATTAATTGCAGAAGCGCTTTATCTTGGTTTGGATAATGTGGTGAATATGTATTTAAATAAATTAAAGTAAGGTTAAATTAAAACAATTATAACCTGATATAATTGGGTTATAATTGTTTACTTTCGCACTTTTCATATTACAAGAAAGTGTCGAAATCAATTATTATTTTTTGTTTATTTTGTTTTTCCGGTTTATTTGCGCAATCTAGGGCAAATATTACAGGAAATATAAAATCTTCTGAAAATGAAAATTTAATTGGGGCCAGTATTTCTTTTGAGACAAACAATCAAAACTTTTTTGTTTTAAGTGATTCATTAGGGAATTTTTCAGAAAATATTCCTCTAGGAAAAGTCTCCATTACTATTAATCATTTGGACTATTTTTATAAAACAATCAATTTTGATTTTGTAAAAGATACCGTAATGGCTATCATTTTAGAAAAAGATATTTCCCTTTTGAAAGAAGTAATAATAGCAAACGATAAAAAAAGCGCACTTTCTAATTTATCGGGCGGCAAATTATCTTTTAATTTAAAAGAATTGTCTTCGATACCCACAATATCAGGAACTACAGATGTTATAAAAATTCTTCAGTTAACGCCCGGTGTTCAAAATTCTGGCGACGCAAATGGATATTTATATGTTCGCGGCGGAGATCCTGGTCATAATGCTATATTATATAATGGTACAACTGTCTACGGAATGTCGCACTTATTAGGCATTTTTCCTTTTTATAATACCGATCATATTAAGGAAGTTGAGTTTGATAAATCGAGTTCAAACGCAAAATATGGCGGACGTTTAAGTTCAACTACATTATTACTTTCTAATAAAAAAATACCTTCCGAATTTTCGATTCAGGGAAATATTGGAATTTTGGCTTCGCAATTAACTTTGGCTATGCCAATTACTAAAAAGTCAGGAATTTATCTTTCAGGCAGAAAAACATATATTGACGAAATAATTGCGCCATTATTAAATTCAGGATCAAAAAACAGTGATGTTCAGAATATGAAGTATGGATTTTCAGATGGAAATATTACTTATATATCTCAGATTTCTAAAAATAATTTGTTTGCTGTAGATGCTTTTATTTCTGGAGATAAATTAAAAATTAAAGATGATAATCTTAGTTTACGAACTGATTTGAAATGGAGCAACTTCACGGTTTCTCCATCTTTAACCTCAACACTTTCTTCTAAAACAAGCATGTTAAACGCTTTTTATTTTAGTCAGTATTCTAATGATTTGACAATGGAACAGGCGACAATTCAGTTTGGAGTTTCATCTTATGTAAAAGATTTTGGCTTTAACAATTCCTTTGGTTATTGGATAAAAAATATTCCGGTTGAATCTGGCTTGCAGTATGTATATCACAATTTGCAGCCTCAAAAAGTTAATATTGAAAATTTCGCCAATTCAAATACGACTCAAAAAAATATCATTAATGCTAATGAAGCGGCAATTTTCACCACTTTTAAACCAAAGTTTACCGATAAAGTAAATGCAGAATTAGGAATTAGGATAAATTATTACACTTCAGATTCGCAAAGTTCATATTTGCATTTTCAGCCCCGCATTTTGCTGAATTATATGATGAACGAAAGGTTTTCTTTTTACGGATCTTACAACAAACAATATCAGTATTTAAGTTTAATAACGACTTCAAGTGTTGGAATTCCGACAGATTTTTGGATTGCGAGTTCAGAGGGAATTAAGCCACAATCATCAGATGAGTTTTCTATTGGTTCAAATCAAAATATTTCAAAAAACCTGGTTTCTACTTTCGGAGGATTTTATCGTTCCATGAAAGATTTATTGGAATATCCGTACGGAATAACCCAGTTCAACGAAATTACCACTTTGAAAAATGATTTATTAGTTGGAGAAGGAAAAGCATATGGATTAGAATTTATGCTTCGAAAAAACAACGGAAAATTTACAGGCTGGCTAAGTTATACCTTAAGCTGGTCTGAGAGAAATTTTGACGAACTCAATAACGGAAAAACCTATTTTGCCAAATACGACAGACGTCATAATCTGTCATTAGTTGGAATGTACGATTTAAATGAAAAGTGGAATTTTGGCGTAACCCAAATATTTAGTTCAGGAAATCGATTTACAATGCCCACTTCCTGGTATTTTATTAATAATAATCCTGTCAAAGAATATTCAGAATATAATAATGCGCAGATGCCAAATTACATTCGTACAGATATTTCAGCAACTTATTTTTTCTTTAAAACAAATAAAAAAGAAAGCGCTTTAAATTTTTCAATTTATAATACTTTCAATATCGATAACCCAATTTATGTCGTTTTAGATGTTAAGGTTGACGAAGATAAAAATAGTGTTGTAGTAAAGCAGGATAAAAAAGTTTTGTATAGAATATTGCCTTCAATAAGCTGGAGATTTAAATTTTAAAAGATGAAAAAATATTTAGTATTTCTTTTTGCTTTAATAATAATGAGCTGTTCTAAAGAGGATTTTAGCGAACAAAGCATTGAATCTAAAATTGTGGTAGAAGGCTGGATAGAAGAAGGAGATTATGCTCAGGTTTTACTGTCTACAAGTATTCCGGTTACCGATGTAATTGATTCTACTAATGTTTTGAATCACGTGATTCGATCTGCAAAAATTACCATTTCTGACGGTGAGACTTCAGAAGTTTTGCGAGTTAAAAATGATAAAAACCGGGTACCGCCATTTGTGTATTTTGGCTCAACTTTAAAAGGAGAAGCTGGAAATCAATATTCGTTAAAAATAGAATATTTAAGCCGTGTTGTCGAAGCTGTAACCACAATCCCCAAAACCGTTGCGCTTAAAAGTGCCGAGTATGTAAAAAAAAACGCTACAGATACAACGGGTTATGTTTTTGTAAAATTTGATGATCCTTTTGAAGAAAAAAATTATTATCAGCTTGCTACAAGAATCGATACAGAAGAACCTATTTTTGTCCCTGCATTTTACGGAAATTTAGATGATAAAAACTTTAGTGAATCAGCAGTTTCAATTCAAATAAACAGAGGAATTTTACTTTTTCCGAAAACGAAATTCACGCCTTATTTTGCTGATGGTGATTTGATTCAGGTTAAATTAAGAACCCAAAATAAAGATGCTTTAGATTTCTGGAACAGCTGGCAAAATGAAATTGTAAACAGTAAAAACCCAATTTACCCATCTAATACCAGTTTAAAATCGAATATTAAAGGCGGTATTGGTATTTGGGCAGGTTATGGGCAAAGTACTATAATAGTTAAAACACCACCAAAAAAATAAAGCCGGTTTGAAATTTTTCAAACCGGCTTTTAAACTATTAAAATCTAAAGATTATTTTCTTTCAAAACCTTTAACGAACTCTTCAAATTTGGTTTCGAAAGAGCTAAAGCCTGTTGAGAAGTAAGCGCCCATTTCTACTTCTGTACTATCGCTGAATTTTAAGTAATATACTTCGTCGTAATATGCTTCAGTAAATTGCTCTCCTTCTTCAGTTGATTGCCAGAAACCAGAACCATTTCCATAAGCATACCATTCAGGCAAGTAAAAAGTGTAAGAATCAGTAGATTTTTCTGAATGCACAACAATATCAGCTATTTTAGTACCATCTTTTTTAGAAACTAAAATTAATTTAGAGTTTTTGTTGAAATTTGCTGCAGTTCCGGCAGAATATTTTTGACGGTATGTATTTACAGCTGTATAATATGCTTTAAAATCAGCTTTTGAATCACTGTAATCAGGAGATTTAGGATAAACTACAGTTTTATCTAATGTAGCATCATCAGTAGCAGAAGCAGCTAAGTCAGTATCAGCAACAATTACAAAATTGTCAAGTATTTGTACTAATCCGTTTGCTTTTCCTCTGTATTGTGCTAATTCATCATTTGTAATTAAAGCATCAATATCAGCGGTACTTCCAGAATTAAATGAAAGTAAATTTTTTCCATTGTACGTAAGAGTAGCTTTCGAAGTATTTTTCACAGCTTTTACACCACTCATTTCCCATGTATAGCCATCGCTTAATACCATTTTGTATGCAAATTCATTAGGAGTTTCTTTTCCGTTAGAATATTTTGCAGTTTGCGTAAATGTAGCTACGGCTGTATTGTCAATTGTTAAAGTTGCATCTGCAGATGTTGGCAAAAAGATTTTATCGTATACACCAGCAACATTTACGTATTCCTTAATTTCATTATCGTAGTACCAATATCCGGAAGTATCTGTAAAATCCACTTTAATGTCTGAAGAAACACTTTTAGTAGAAAGTGCTGCATTGTTTGTAGTTTGCGATTCTTTAGCAGGAAAAACAAATTTTAATTCAGTTGATGAAGTAGTCTTAACCCAGATTTTTTGAGTATTATTCCAAGTATAAATACCATAAACGCCTGAAACTTGTAAAATATCTTCTACGCCGTTACCATTTTTTTCATTAAAAACATCAACTGGACTAATGTCTAATAATCTGTTTAAGTTTTCAATTGTTTCAATTGCACTTAAATTTTTTGTTTTGTCTAATTGAACTAACATTTCGTTAGCTTCAGCCTCTAATTTTACTTTTTGCTGTGCCGGAGTTAAACTTGAGTATGGTTGTTTAACGATGTTTGCAATCTCTTCTTCTAAAGTTAATTCTTTTGGAGGATCGACTACAACAGGATCAGTTGTTTCAGGGCTGTCATCACTAGAACATGAAACCATAAGTTGAGAAGCAACTAATGATAATAAAAGGAATTTTTTAATCATAATTTGGTATTTAATTAGATGAATTGAATCAAATTTTCGATTTTGATTTCTGAGCGCGAAGATATACTTTCAGATTCTGTTTTTTTTACGGGAAACCGTAAATTGGTATTGTATTTTTTTATTAAAATGAATTCTTCAATATTATTATGATTACATTGATAAATAAGTTTTTTAACTTTGTGATAAGCTAAAAATATATAAATGTTATACTCAAAAATAGAAGGCGATGGAAAACCTTTCATCATAATGCATGGATTTCTCGGAATGTCTGATAACTGGAAAACGCTTGCCGGGCAATACGTCAAGGCTGGTTTTCAGGTTCATGTTTTAGATTTGCGAAACCACGGACGCAGTTTTCACTCAGACGATTGGAGCTATGAGGCTATGGTTCAGGATGTATTCGAATATTGCCAGGCCAATCAATTAACTCAAATAGATATTTTAGGACATTCGATGGGCGGAAAAGTAGCGATGCTTTTTGCCACCACGCATCCTGAAATTGTAGATAAACTGATTGTGGCAGATATTGGTCCTAAATTTTACAAACAACACCATCAGGATATTTTGGCGGGATTAAATGCAGTTGATTTTTCAGTAAAACCTAGTCGAAGCGATGTTGAAGCAATTGTAGCGGAGTATGTTTCTGATTTTGGAACGCGTCAATTTTTATTAAAGAATTTATATTGGCAGGAACCGGGACAATTGGCATTTCGATTTAATCTGGAAGTTTTCAATTATAATCTTGATGCTATCGGAAAAGCATTGCCGGATGACTTGGTTTTCGAAAAACCTACATTATTTATCCGCGGTGGAAATTCCGGTTATGTACAGGATGCTGATCTTGATCAGATTCGGACCCATTTTCCGGATTTAAAAGTAGAAACAATCCCAAATGCCGGACATTGGCTTCATGCCGAAAATCCTGAAATGTTTTTTGAACTGACTACTGCGTTTTTAAAGCAATAGTCATTTTGGCAAATATTTTATTACTTTTATTAAAATTTTTAAAATAAAAAAATATGAAATTATTACTTAGACTTCTTGTTACTGCGGCCTTGGTTTTATTACTTGCTAATCTTTTAACAGGTGTACATGTGGCAAGTTTTGGCACCGCTGTAATTGTTGCAGTAGTTTTAGGATTGCTGAATCTTTTTATAAAACCAATATTAGTAATCCTGACATTGCCAGTAACGGTGGTTACTTTAGGATTGTTTTTGCTCGTTATAAATGCAATTATAATTTTGTTGTGTACCAATATAGTAGGCGGTTTTGCGGTAGATTCTTTCTGGACAGCGTTAATATTTAGCGTGATATTGTCAATCCTTCAGTCTATTACTTACAAAATTTTGGGAGACGATAAATAATATTAATAGAGATGGGGTTTAAAACTCCTTCAAATACAATAGATTAAAAACTTGGCTGGGTTGCAAAAATTTTATAATTTTGCAACCCAATTTTATTACGTAAATTAAAGAAGAAGATGGATATTAAAAGAGTAGCAACAGACGCTGTGAACGAAACAATTGTAATGACAGTTGTTCACATGGATTACAAAGGTCAGGTAGCAAAAAGAATAAACGAAAAAATGCCTTTGGCTACTGTTAAAGGTTTTAGAAAAGGACAAGTACCTAAAGATCTTGTTGAAAAACAATACGGAAAAGCAATTAAGCAGGAAGAAGTTAAAAAAGTAGTTGATTTGGCTTTAGAGCGTTTTGTTCAGTCTGAAAGATTAAATCTTTTAGGAACTCCTCTTGCTAAAGAAAACGAAAACTTTGATTGGGATGCTGAAGAACTAACTTTCGAATATGAAATTGGTTTAGTGCCAAATTTTGAAATTGATTTAGAAGCTAAAAATAATATTGTAAAATATATCGTTACGGCTGATGATAAATTAATCGACGGACAAGTTGAGCGTATCCAAAAGCAATTTGGAAAAGCAATTCCACAAGAAGTGGTTTCTGCTGATTCTGACTTGACAGGAACTTTCTCAAACGAAGAAAAAGGTATCAATAATACAACAACAATTTCATTGTCTACTTTCAACAAAACTGCTGCTGATAAATTCATCGGTAAAAAAGTTGGAGATGTTGTTGCTGTAAGCACAAAAGGTTTATTTGAAGATGATCATCAATTAATGGATTACTTAAAAGTAGGTCATGATGATGTTCACGGTTTAGATATCGAAGTAAACTTTACTATCGAGGCAATCAACGGAGCTGAGTTAGCTGAATTGAACCAGGATTTATTTGATAAACTTTTTGGCGAAGGAAAAGTAGCTTCTCTTGAAGATTTAAAAGCTAAAATTAAAGAAGATGCTGAAGCTCAATTCGCGCAGCAAGCAGATCAGAAATTATTGGCAGATGTTCAGGATTTTCTAATCGAAAGCACAAAATTTGATTTACCAGCTGAATTCCTAAAAAAATGGTTGCAAACTGTTGGAGAGAAAAAACTTTCTGCAGAAGAAGCTGAAATTGAATATGCAAGATCTGAAAAAGGATTACGTTTTCAATTAATTGAAGGAAAAGCAATGGCTCAAAGCAACATTCAAATTACATTTGAAGATTTGAAAGCTTTTACAACAAACGCAATCAGACAACAAATGGCTCAATTTGGACAAACAAACCCAACTGACGAAGAAGTGCAGGGAATTGTGGCTAGAGTTTTATCTAACCAGGAAGAAGTAAAAAGACTTTCTGAGCAGGTTGTAGCTGAAAAATTGTTAGAAGTGTTTAAAGAAAAAGCAAATCCAACAACGAAAGAAGTAACCTATGAAGAATTTATTGCTGCATCTTACGGAGAATAATTTCTAAAAAATAAGTATATTTGAGCGTCAGGAATAATTTTTTCTGGCGCTCTTTTTTTGTTTCAAGTTTAATCTTGTTTCAAGTTTCAAGTTCCCGAACGTGAATAAAGCTGAAACTTTAAAGCTGAAACAAAAAATACGACAAATTGACATCCTTTAGAAAGAGGTACAACCTTTGATAAAAGAAATATACAGAAATAACGTAAAACTTAGAACACTTAAATATGAACTACGGTAAAGAATTTAAAAAATTTGCAACAAAGCACCAAGGAATAAATGCAATGTACTACGATAAAATCGTGGCAGCAATGAATCCAACAAACATGACTCCATATATTATCGAAGAGCGTCAGTTGAATGTTTCTCAATTAGATGTGTTTTCAAGATTAATGATGGATAGAATTATCTTTTTAGGAACAGGTATTGACGACCAAATCGCTAATATCGTTCAGGCGCAATTATTATTTTTAGAAAGTGCCGATGCATCAAAAGACATTCAAATTTATCTTAATTCTCCTGGTGGAAGCGTTTACGCAGGATTGGGAATTTATGATACTATGCAATATATTAAACCAGATGTAGCTACAATTTGTACAGGTATGGCAGCTTCTATGGGAGCAGTTTTATTATGTGCGGGAGCTGAGGGGAAACGTTCTGCTTTGCCACATTCAAGAGTTATGATTCACCAGCCATCGGGCGGAGCACAAGGTGTTGCAACAGATATGGAAATCAACTTACGTGAAATGTTGAAATTGAAAGACGAATTGTATAATATTATTTCACAACATTCCGGACAATCTTTTGAAAGAGTACACAAAGACAGTGAGCGTGATTATTGGATGAAAGCTGACGAGGCAAAAGAATACGGAATGATTGATGAAGTGTTAAGAAGAAGCTAAAAAAAAGTTTCAGGTTTCAGGTTTCAAGTTGCTTTAGTTAACTTGAAACCTGAAACAAAATAAAACTTGAAACAAAAATATAAGTTAATAAGTTACTAAGTTTTGAAGGTTTTATTGAAAACTCTTAGAAACTTAGTAACTTTGCAGCTTAGTAATAAAAAAAGAATGGCTAAAGTAGTATTAGAATGTTCGTTTTGTGGAAGGAAAAAGCCAGAAACCAATTTATTGATTGCAGGTATTAATGCACATATTTGTGATAAGTGTATTGAACAGGCACACGGAATTGTAATAGAAGAATTAAAATCAAGCGGAAGTGCGAAACTCGTTGGTGACTTAATTTTAAAGAAACCAAAAGAGATCAGAGCTTTCTTAGATCAATATGTTATTGGGCAGGATCAGACAAAAAAAGTAATGTCGGTTGCAGTTTACAATCACTACAAACGTTTAATGCAACAGCAATTAGACGACGAAGTAGAGATTGAAAAAAGTAACATCATTATGGTTGGTCAAACCGGAACAGGAAAAACATTGGTAGCAAAAACTATTGCTAAAATGTTAGACGTTCCTTTGGCAATTGTTGATGCAACTGTTCTTACAGAAGCAGGTTATGTTGGTGAAGATGTTGAAAGTATTTTGACTCGTCTTTTACAAGCTGCAGATTATGATGTAACCAAAGCAGAAAGAGGAATCGTATTTATTGATGAAATTGATAAAATTGCCCGTAAGAGCGATAATCCATCAATTACACGTGACGTTTCTGGAGAAGGAGTTCAGCAGGCATTATTGAAACTATTAGAAGGAACAGTTGTAAACGTACCACCAAAAGGAGGTCGTAAACACCCTGACCAGAAATTTGTTGAGGTAAATACCCAAAACATCCTGTTTATTGCAGGTGGAGCTTTTGATGGAGTTGAACGTATTATTTCTAAACGTTTAAACCGTCAGGCAGTTGGATATTCTACTTCTAAAAATGTAGACAATATCGATAAAGACAATTTATTGCAATACATTATTCCAAAAGACATTAAAGATTTTGGATTGATTCCGGAGATTATTGGTCGTTTACCGGTTTTAACGCATATGGATCCTTTAGACAGAGAAACTTTGCGTGCGATTTTAACTCAACCTAAAAATGCCTTAATTAAACAATATCAGAAGTTGTTTATGATGGACGAAGTAGAATTCAGTATTACTGACGAAGCTTTAGATTTTATCGTAGACAAAGCTTTAGAATACAAATTAGGTGCTCGTGGGTTACGTTCGTTATGTGAAGCAATTCTAACAGACGCTATGTACGAATTACCAAGTTCTGACGATAAAGTTTTGACAATCGATCGAGAATATGCAGAACATACTTTAAGTAAAAATTTATTGAAGAGAATGGAAATTGCTTCGTAAATCTTATAATAGCTAGTCAAGGTTTAAATTTTGACAAGATTAATATAAAACCTGTTCATTTATTTGAGCAGGTTTTTTTTTTGAACACTTATGAAAACAAAATTTTTAATTTAGCCCTGATCGAAACGGCATCCTTTTGTTGTGGGGTTCACAACAAAAGATATAGTGCAGAGCAGGACAAATGGTGTTTTGAACACAGAATTTCTGCTCCAGAAAAAATTACTGCACCCTAAACTTCTCCCGATATTCAATAGGTTTCATTCCAACCATTCTATAAAATACTTTTCTAAAAGCTTTTGGGTCATTATAACCTGTTTTTTCGATAATTTCAGAAATTGAAAGCTGTGTTTGTTCCAGATATTTCTTAGAACTTTCTACGCGTACATTTTGTAAATATTCGATTGGCGGAATTCCCGTAACCTGCTTAAATCTGCGTGTCATGTTTCGTGCACTTGTTGGAATATCTTTGGTGATTTCTTCCAGTTTTTCAATGGAATGGTATTGACTTTCAATTTTTTGCTGCAACATGGCAACCAAACTGTCATTGTGTAAGTGATTTGGTCTAAAAGTGCTGAAATAACTTTGTTTGTAACGGTTTAAATCAATAGAAAAGATTTTGGCAATTTGAACTGCAATTTCGTTTCCACAAAATTTTTGTACCAACAGAATCAATAAATGAAAAGTTGAGGTCGAACCACCGCTTGTATATAAACTTCCATCAGCCGTTAAGGTTTCTTCTGGTTTTAATTTTACTAAAGGAAAAGCTTTTGTAAAAGCGCTGCAGGCATCAACATGTGTTGTAGCAAATTTTTCGTTTAATAAACCCGAAGCCGCAAACAAAAAGACTCCCGTACAAAAACTCGCGAGTTCAGCTCCTAATTGATGTTGCTTTTGTAGCCACGGAATAAATTTTCGGTTTTTTGCAATCATCTCACCCATATTATCCGTTGTAAAAGCGGGAATCAAAATCAAATCTAAATTTATTTCAGAATCCTCAATTGACTTCACTTCATAACCAAACAAATTTTCTTGAATAATTTGCTCTGTTGATTGAAAAATCATTATATCAAAAGGTTTTTGTGAACCTTTAATTAATTTATTAGCTGTTTCAAAAACTTCTAATATGGCTGCAATACTCAATAATTTATAGTCATGCGGTACAATTAAACCTATTTTCTTGCTCATAATTTTTCATTTATAATACTACGAAGATATAAATTTTGTCTTAAATGACCCTAAAGATGACTTTTTTTGTAATGTAAGCCTTGTTATTTAACTTTAAATTTGTTTTGATAAATTGTAATTTTATATATCATGGCAACAAAAATTTTCATAAATCTTCCGGTAAAAGATTTAAATCGATCCATTTCATTTTTTACTGATTTGGGTTTTTCGTTCAATCCTCAATTTACAAATGAAAAAGGAACTTGTTTAATTATTGGTGAAAATATAAACGCAATGCTTTTAGTTGAAGAGTTTTATGCAACATTTACCAACAAAGAAATTTGTAATGCTCAAACAACAAGCGAAGTTCTTCTTTCTATCTCTCGTGAAACTCGTGAAAAAGTCGATGAAATAATGGCAAAAGTTGCTATAGCCGGAGGAAATGAATACACGGAATCAAAGGATTACGGCTGGATGTATCAAAGAACCTTTTTCGATTTGGATGGACATCATTGGGAGATCTTTTATATGGATGAGAGTCAGATACCCGATAAAATGTAATAAATCAAAAAGTATGATAAAAGTTCAAAACACTATAAATGCTCCAATAGAAAAAGTTTGGGAGTTGTGGACACTGCCGGAACACATTAAAAATTGGAATAATGCTTCTGCAGAATGGCATACGCCTTATGTAGAAAACGATTTGAATGCAGGAAGTAAATTTAAATTTACAATGGTCCGCAAAGATGGAAGCGAAGGTTTTGATTTTGAAGGAATTTATACCAACATCGAAAAATTTTCATTAATAGAATACGAACTTCTTGATAACAGAAGAGCAAATGTTCGCTTTGAAAATGAGGGTGCTAAAGTAAAACTGACAGAATCCTTTGAGCCCACAACAGAAGAATTAGCAGATAGGGAAGAACAATTTTGTACTGCTATCATTCAGAATTTTAAGCAGTATGTCGAAAATTTCAAATATAAGTAAAATCAGAAAAAATGAATATATGATAACAGTAAAAAGCACAATAAACGCCTCGATACATAAAGTTTGGGAGTTCTGGACATTGCCTGAACATATTAAGGAATGGGCGTTCGCTTCTCCAGAATGGCACGCACCTCATGCAGAAAATGATTTAAGAGAGGGTGGAAGATTTTCTACAACTATGGCAGCAAAAGACGGAAGTATGAGTTTTGATTTTTGGGGAGAATATACCTTAGTGAAACAAAACGATGCTATTAATTATACAATGGGCGACGGAAGAAAAGCAGAAATTATTTTTACAGTAACTTCGAATGGAGTGGAAATAACTGAGAGTTTCGATCCTGAAACAGAAAATTCCGAAGAAATGCAGCGCGGCGGCTGGCAGGCAATTTTGGATAATTTTAAAAGCTACGTCGAAAAAAAATAATTTTTCGAAGATTCAAAGTGACAAAGGATCAAGGTTAGTTTATTTATGAGATTATACTTTTATAAAACTTTGCGACTTTGTGGGCAATAATGTTTAACAAAAAAAACAAAAAAAATGACAAAACAAATATGGCTGAATTTGCCGGTTAAAAATGTTGCAAAAGCAAAAGACTTTTTCTGGAAAATAGGTTTTTCTTTTAATGAACAACACGATACACCAAGTTCTACTTGCATGCTAGTGGGCGAAGGACATTTTGTGGTGATGCTTTTTGAAGAATCATTGTTTTCCAGTTTTTCTCAAAATAAACTAACAGATACCAAATCCAGCTCAGAGATTTTAATTTCTATCGATGCTGAAAGCAGGGAAGAAGTTGATCAACTAACAGAAAAAGTACAACAAGCCGGCGGAACTGTATTTAGCAAGCCTGCAGAAAATGAAGGCTGGATGTATGGCAGTGCTTTTGCAGATTTAGACGGCCATCGCTGGAATATATTATATATGGATTTTAGTAAACTACCTAAATAAATTATTATGGAAACATTAGAATTTAAAATTAGAATTAAAGCATCCGTAGAAACCGTATGGTCGGTTTTATGGAAGGATGAAACTTACAGAAAATGGGCAGGGGCTTTTTACGAAGGCTCTTATGCAATAAGTGATTGGACCGAAGGCGGAAAAATACACTTTCTGGGGCCTGATGGGGGAGGAATGAATAGCATAATTGAGAAAAAAATTCCAAATGAATATATGGCTTTTAAGCATTTGGGAGAAATTAAAGATTTTAAAGAACTCCCTATTGATAAAGACGCACAAAGTTGGAGCGGCGCTATGGAAACTTATCGATTAAGTCAAGATGAGGAATTTACAGATTTGGTAGTGCAAGTTGATGTGGTTGAAAAACACATCGATTATTTCAAAGAAACCTTTCCAAAAGCTTTAGAAGCCATAAAGGATTTGTCAGAATGAACAATTAATAATCAATAATTTTAAAAAAAATCATGGCAACACTAAACCCTTATTTAATATTTAACGGAAATTGCGAAGAAGCATTTCTATTTTACAAATCAGTTTTTGGAGGAGAATTTCCGTATTTCTCAAAATTCAAAGATATGCCGGCCACAGAGGATGGTGGTTGTGCAGAGTTTTCGCAAAAAGATGCAGAGAGAGTTATGCACGTTTCATTACCAATTGGCAATACCGTTTTAATGGGAAGCGACAGTAACGAACAATCCGGAGATGTAAAATTTGGTGGTAACTTTTCAGTTTCAATTACTGTAGAAAGCAAAGAAGAAGCAGACAGAATTTTCAACGGGCTTTCAGCCGGCGGAAACGCCTTTATGCCCATGGATAATACTTTTTGGGGCGCGTATTTTGGAATGCTTACCGATAAATTCGGAGTAGGTTGGATGGTAAATTTTGATGAAAACGAACCAAATAAATAATTAAAAGTTACGTAATTCTAATAGCGGAACATAATTGTTAAATTAATTCAAAAAGCACATTCTTATGTGCTTTTTGTTTTCAAAAAAACAAACAATATTCTTTTTTATCACCAATAGATTACCGATTTTTGTCGCTTCTAAATCAACAAGCATAAAATGGCAATAGAAGACAAAGAAATTATTTTACTAAAAGTTTCAGGGCATGACAAACCAGGTGTAACTGCCGGATTAACATCAGTACTAGCTGCTTACGACGCCATTATTCTTGATATTGGTCAGGCCGATATTCACGATACATTATCTTTGGGAATTCTGTTCGAGATAGAAGCCGGTTCAAGTTCAGGACCCGTGTTAAAAGATTTGCTCTTTAAAGCTTATGAACTGGAAGTTAAGGTTAAATTTATTCCTATTTCTATAGCAGATTACGAAACATGGGTAAAATCACAATCCAGACAGCGCTATATTATTAATGTTTTGGGAGAAAAACTAACCGCTACACAATTAGCAGCTGTAACAAGAATATTATCTGATCAAAATTTAAATATTGACTCTATTATAAGATTAACCGGGAGAACTTCTGTTGTTGAAAAAGAAGAATATCCGCGTTCCTGTATTCAATTATCTGTAACAGGAGAAATTGTAAACAAAATTGAAATGACAGCCAATTTTATGGCAATTTCCAGAACTCTAAACGTAGACATTTCTTTTCAGGAAGACAATATTTATAGAAGAAACCGTCGCTTGGTTTGCTTTGATATGGATTCGACTTTAATTCAGGCCGAAGTTATAGATGAGCTGGCAGAACTAAACGGCGTTGGAGCTCAGGTAAAAGCCATCACAGAATCTGCAATGAATGGAGAAATTGATTTCAACGAAAGTTTCAAACAAAGAATGGCTTTGTTAGAAGGTTTAAGTGAAGACGTTTTACAAAAAGTAGCCGAAAATCTTCCTATTACAAAAGGAGCGCATCGATTAATGAAAGCCTTAAAATACTACGGTTACAAAACCGCAATTTTATCCGGAGGATTCACCTATTTTGGCGAGTATCTGCAAAAAGAATTAGGAATCGATTATGTTCACGCCAATCAGTTAGAAATTAAAGACGGAAAATTAACCGGTAAATATATTGGCGATATTGTCGACGGCTTAAAAAAAGCAGAATATCTGGTAGCAATCGCAGCAAAGGAAGGAATTCACATCAACCAGACAATTGCTGTTGGTGATGGAGCCAACGATTTGCCAATGATTAATTTAGCTGGTCTGGGAATCGCTTTTCACGCTAAACCGAAAGTAAAAGAAAGTGCTTCAAATTCAATTTCAAGTTTAGGTCTTGATGGAGTTTTATATCTTTTAGGATATCACGACAGGTATATTGATATGATGTAACGATTGTCACCCTGAGCGCAGTCGAAGGCTTGTAAGTTAAAAAGACTTCGACTCCGCTCAGCCTGATAATCGAAATGACAAATACTGCTTAAAAAAACAAAACCTTAGTTCATAAATCTGAATTAAGGTTTTTTTATGGGCATGTCCTGCCGAAAAATGCGGTCGGGATAGAAGTGGAATTATGAGTTTTTTTAATTTTTCAATCGCAAGCACAAAAACAACCATAATTCGGAAAAATTCGTGGTTAATTCTTAACCACACACATCTCTTTCAACTGTTCCAAATAATCCCTTTGATTTGAAAGTCTCGGAATTTTATGTTGTCCGCCTAATTTGTCACGTTCCTTTAACCAATCGTAAAATAAGTTTTCACGAGCTACATTAACTACTAGAGGATTTAGCGTCATATTGTTGTAACGTTTCGCTTCATAATCTGAGTTTAAAGTCTGTAAAGTTTCGTCCAGCACTTTTTGAAAGAGGCCAACATCAGCCGGTTTTTTCTTGAATTCGATCATCCATTCGTGAGCGCCTTTTTCCTTGTCCTGCATAAAAATAGGAGCAACGGTGTAATCGATAACTTCAGTTTGGGTAATCTGACATGCTTTGGCAATTGCCTGATCTGTGTTTTCAACCATTAATTCTTCCCCAAAAACATTAATATGGTGTTTGGTTCTTCCCGTAACTCTAATTCTGTACGGATTTAATGAAGTAAAACGAATTGTATCACCAATTAAATAGCGCCATAAACCAGAATTTGTGGTAATTACAATTGCGTAATTTTTATTTAATTGAACATCGGCCAGACAAATTACTTTTTGGTCCGGAGTTCCAAAAGTTTCCATGGGAATGAATTCATAGAAAATTCCGTAATCCAGCATCAGCAATAAATCGCTGGAATTATTTAGATCCTGAATCGCAAAGAAGCCTTCAGAGGCATTGTATATTTCATAATATTTGAAATCCTTACTAGGTAAAATTTTCTTGTATTGCTCTTTGTAGGGAGAGAAACTCACGCCTCCGTGAAAATAAACTTCCAGATTAGGCCATATTTCGAGTAAACTTTCTTTGCCGGTGTTTTCTAAAACTTTGTTCATTAAAACGAGCATCCACGAAGGAACTCCGGCAAAACTGGTAACATTTTCAACTTTAGTTTCATTTATAATGGCAGCAATTTTAGCTTCCCATTCGCTCATTAATGAAGTTTTGTTGCTTGGTGTACTGCTAAATTCTGCCCAAATAGGCATGTTTTCTATTAAAATGGCAGATAGATCTCCAAAATAAGTATTGTTGTTTTCGTAAATCTGAGAACTTCCGCCCAAGCGGAGACTTTTTCCTAAAAAGAGTTCAGAATCTTCATTATTATTCAAATACATGCAAAGTAAATCTTTGCTTCCCTTATAATGGCAATCCTCAAGAGCTTCGCTACTTACCGGAATAAATTTGCTTTTTGCATTCGTAGTTCCGCTTGATTTTGCGAACCACTTTATAGGAGTTTCCCAAAAAACGCCCTGCTCACCCTGACGCGTGCGCTCAATTAATGGCTGTAATTCTTCATAACTCGCAACAGGAACTCTTTCTGCAAAAGTCTGATACGAATGTATTGAAGCAAAATCGTATTGTTTTCCAATAACTGTATTTTCAGATGCCGTTAATAAATTGTGGAGCAATTCTTCCTGAACTTCATTAGGATATTTTAGAAATAATTCAATTTGGTGAATTCTTTGCTTAAGAACCCATGAAGCGAAAGAGTTTATTATAGATATAGGCATGGATGAATTTAGATTTTAGATGTTGATTTTAGATTTCTCATTTTTGCATTTAACCAAAAGTGGAAAATTTAAGATTTGAATATCCATAGACAAATACTAACTTTGCCTTTGTATCAAAAATAGTGTTTTTTTGTAAAAAACAATTCTATTTAGAATAAAGATTCCACTTTAGAAATGGAATTTTAACAATAAAACAGCTAAAATTCTTCAGGAAAATTTAAAATCTAAAATTAGCAATCAAAAATTAGAATCAGAATGACATATCAGGGCGTACTTACTAAAATGCAGACAGAAATCGGGAATCCAATTCAGTATTATTTGGTTTTTGAAGATAGTTTTTTGATTATGAATCAGTTGTTAGATAAAGAAATTGAAATTAGTTTTACAGGTTTCCAGTGCTTAAACTGCGGTAAAAAGAAAAAAATATTCAGACAAGGTTTTTGTTATGATTGTTTTTACTCGAGTCCGGCTGTAGGCGACTGGATTATGAGACCTGAATTAAGTACGGCACATTTAGGAATTGCAGATCGTGATTTAGATTACGAACAAAAAGCGCAATTACAGCCTCACGTCGTGTATCTTGCCTTGTCGAGCGAGATCAAAGTGGGAGTTACCCGTAAAACACAAGTTCCAACACGATGGATAGATCAGGGTGCCACGCAGGCAATTGCTATTGTCGAGGTTCCAAACCGATATTTAGCCGGTATTACCGAGGTTGCGCTAAAAGATTATTATGCTGATAAAACAAATTGGAGAAAAATGCTGCAATGTACTGCAGAATCCTGTGATTTAATTTTTGAGAAGTCTAAAGTAGAGAATTTGATTCCGCCTGAGGTTAAAGATTATTTTTACAGTCAAAAAAATGATGTTTATGAATTGAATTATCCTGTTTTAAATTATCCTGCAAAAGTGGCAAGTTTAAATTTAGACAAAACGCCTTATTTTAGAGGTAAGCTTGTTGGTATCAAGGGACAATACCTTATTTTCGAAAATGGAACTGTTTTTAATGTACGAGGCTCAGAAGGTTATGTCGTAACAATTGAGGTATAAGTATATAGATTTGGCCGTTTGGTCTTTTAGTTTTGTAATTGGTAAGTTGGTTTCATAATTTTCACGCACTTTCGAGAATTGCAGATGTGAATGTTGATACATTTAGTTACAATTTTGTAATAATTGCTTATTGAAAGAATCTATTTTTAAAGATTGTATCTTGTTAAATTTGAAGTAGTTCAATTAACATGTTGCTTTTTAAATAAATATGATTTTAATTAATTTGTAAATTATTTTATAGATGGGTGTTTTAGGTGAAATAAACCAATTTAGAAGGCGTGTAATGCGCAATTTAACTAAGAATATTGGAAAACCAAAAAGAGAATCAGGAATTGTTTTAGTAGATAAAACTGAAATTAAAAGAGTCTTGATTTGCAGACCAAATGCAAGATTGGGAAATCTTTTATTGGTTTCTCCGCTTGTTCAGGAAGTTGCTGATACTTTTCCAAATTGTAAAATTGATTTATTTGTAAAAGGTCCATTGGCACCTATTATCTATGAAAATTATGATGTCGTTTACAAAACAATTCACTTGCCCAAAAAACCTTTTAAAAGTTTACTTGAATATATAAATGTCTGGATTTCGATTAGGCAACAGCCCTATGACATGGCGATCAATGTTGATCAAAATTCTTCATCAGGCCGACTGGCTGTGCGTTTTTCCCAAGCAAAATACAAGTTTTACGGAGATTTAAACGATACATCTGAAGAAATAAAAGCAGATTATGGACATATAGCAAAATACCCGGTTTATAATTTTAGAAATTATCTTACTCATTTGGGATTAAACAAAAACAATAGAATTATACCACCTTTAGATCTAAAATTAAGTCCTTTTGAGTTGTCAGAAGGTAAAAAAATATTAAGCACTTTAAACAGCAACAATTCTAAAAGAACAATTTGCTTATTTACTTATGCGACAGGAACAAAATGTTTATCAGAGGATTGGTGGGAAGATTTTTATGCAGCTGTTAAAGAACAATATAAAGATTATAATATAATTGAAATTTTACCAATCGAAAACGTATCTCAGATCGCATTTAAGGCGCCTACATTTTATAGTAAAGATATTAGGGAAATAGGTTCGCTAATTGCAAATACAGAATTATTTATTGGAGCTGACAGTGGAATGATGCATTTAGCAAGTGCTGCCCAAACACCAACAATAGGTTTATTTTCGGTTTCAATTATTGAAAAATATGAACCTTATGATAATTGCAGTGTTGGAGTGGATGTAGAAACCTTTTCAAAAAACGATTATTTTAAAGTAATAAATGGAATTTTAAATAATGGCAAGTTAAAAATATTTTCAAAAGCTGTATAAGGATCAAATCTATAACATAAAAATAAAAAAAGACCATTCGTCACTACGAATGGTCTTTTTTTATTTTTCCAGTTTATTTGTCGTCTTTATTTTTTCTTCTTAAATAAACCATTTAGTAAGTCACTTGCTTTTTTGGTAGCTTCCTGAGTTTTTGTTTCTTTTTCAGTTGCTGCCGCTTTTGTAGTGTCTTTTGCTTTTGTGTTTTTATTAATCAAATCGTTAAGGGCAGATGTGCCCTTTTGAGTTAATTTCTCTTTTTGCTGATTAACAACTTGTGAAGCTAAACTGTTAACTGCACTTTTCATATCTGTTGCTATTTTTGGATTCGAAAAATTACCTGTAATCATTGCATTTATCGGAATGTTATCCAGTTTTGCAGCATCTGCAGCAGATAATTTTGATAAAAAGGCACTAGCTTCAGATCCTAAATACTTAGCCGGAACATCTAATTTCAAGTTGTAATTCATTGTTTGGTCAAAACCGTGAGTTCCGCCAACTGTAACTTTAATATCCTGGTATTTAATATCAAATGGTTTTACATTCACTTTTCCGTCATCAAATGTCAAAGCCATTTTTAAATCATTCAGATTTAATTTGCTCATATCAAGGAACTTAATATTTGATGTTAATGAATTTAATACAGTTGAGTTTTTAGCATTTACGGTAGTAGAAAGCAATTGGCCAATTAAATCTCCTGAAAGTGATTTTAAATCCGGAGTTAATTCATTTGCATCAAGATTTCCGTTTAGTTTGATAGTCGAATTCAATTTTCCATTGATGATTCCTGCTAAAGGAGCAATTTTTTTCATCATTTCTAATTGAGTAAAAGTTTGTGCAATATCAACTTGGTTAAAACCTAAATTCATGTCAAATGTTGGCACTTTTGACTTAGTTGAAACAGCTCCGGTTAAACCAATAGTTCCGCCAAAAATTGACGTTTTAAAGTTTTCTAAAAGTGCTTTTTCATCTTTTATAATCAATTTTCCGGAAACATCTTTTAGTTTTAAATTGTCATACAAAACCGTATTTGCTTTTGCATTTAAAGTACAATTTAAAAATGCAGGAATCTTCATTGCTTCGGCAGGTTTTGCCGGTGTTGATTTGGTTTCTGTTTCTTTTCCGGTTGCAGTAGTTCCTGTTCCGGTTTTAGCGGGCTCGCCAGAAGTCATGAAATCATCAACAGCCAATTGGTTTGAGCTCATATTGAAGTTTCCTTTTAGCTCTTGTTTTTTAAACATAAAGCCGTAGAAATTTTCCAGAATTCCATTAATGCTAATGTCACTTCTTCCCGTAGTCGCATCAAATTTTTTCAGATTAATGGTGCTTGTATTGAATTCAACTAAAGCAGTGCTGATATTCATTGATTTATTGTTCTCATCAGTATATTTAAAACCTGATAAACTCATAGTTCCGGCATTTTTGATATTTTCATATTGGCTTTTCTCTACTGAAGCCATATCAAATTCTGTTGTAACATCGGCTTTTAAAATACCTGCCAAAGGTTTGTCCAATTTAACAGGATATGCTTTTGAAAGATTTGAAAGGTTGACAGTTCCTTTTAAAGCCGCTTTTACTAACGGATTTACTGTAATATTTCTAACATTTGCTTTAGCGCTAAAAACATCCTGGTCTATTCTAAACGAAAGCTGATCTAAGTTAACATATGTATCGTTTAAAATACCCGTTTCGTTTATGATTTTAGTATCAATTACAATATTTTGAACTGATTTTGGTAAATTAGGATATTGAAAGGAAGCATTGTTTGATGCAATTGCAATATTGAATTTAGGTACAGTAGTTTCGGTTAATTCTCCTTTTGCAAATCCAACAACTGTAAAATCTCCGGTTGTTTTTACACCTTCTAAGCTAGAAGAGTAAGCAGACGGAATTAATCCTAAGAAATTTGTAAATGACGAAGTTGGCGTTTTAAATTTCAAATCATAAATTTGACCCGCTTCGACCATCTGGATAAATCCGTCAAACTCTAATGGTAATTGGTTAATTAATGCTTTGTTTTCTTTAAAAGTATATTTGCTTTTATCCAGATCAATTCCTAATACAGCATCCAATGATAGTTTTACATTTTTCATGTAATTCATCTTATCCATATCCATAGAAATTTTTGCAGTAGTCTTAGTTGTTAAATCAAGCTTGGAATTCGTAAAATCTCCCGTTCCTTCGTGATTTAAACTATCAATTACCATTTTTATTTTAGAACCCTGATCGATATATCTAAAAGTAAAATTTTCGATTTTATAATTCTGAATTTTTAAAGAAAGCGGCTTACTTGCTTCGTCTTTCTTTGTTTCCTCTTTTTTATCTTTTAAAGCAATATCAAAGTTTCCAACACCATCTTTATTAAAAATAATGTTGATTAAACCGTTTGTAGAACTAATTCCCTGAATGTTCAAAGGTTCATCTTTTCCTTTAAAAAGTTCTTTAATACTCATTTTTAGATTCAGTTCGCCTAATGAAACTAAAGTATCACCTTCAAAAGGAGCCTTATTAATGATTACCAGTTTTTCAATCGCTACAGTAGCATTAGGAAAGTTTTTAAACAAGCTTAAATCGGCCTCTGCAAAACTCACTTTTGCATCTACGCTTTCATTAATAGCTTCTGTGATTTTCGTTTTTATTTGATCCTTAAACAGATAAGGGATAGCAAATAATGCGGCAATAATAACCACAAGAACAATGGCTGTAATTTTTAAAATTTTCTTTAACATAATTAATTATAGATTTGAGGTTTTAAGGTTCTTATTTTATTCGTATAATTCTTGCAAAAATAATCTTTTATCGTTAAGGATATTTCAAATTTATCATAAAAAACAATAGCCTGCCTTAATCGAATTTCGATTATGGGCAAGCTATCAAAAAAAAATAAATTATTCTTAAATATTTTTAAAACTTTATGATATGTATTTGGATTTATCTGGTCTTCTAATTTTTTGCTAAAATAGATAGTACAGCACGCTAAAACTGTTAAGCAAGAATTAACTTTGGGTTAATTAAATCAGTGTTTATTGTTATGTATGCTAAGAAATTGTTTTCATATACAAAAAAAGTCCGTCTGAATAATTTCAAACGGACTATAAGTATCATATTTTTAGCTATTTCTGAATGAAAGAAACAATTTTGCTTGTCATCTCTTCTGAAACAGGGAATGTTTCATTGCCGTAACTTGCAAAATTTGCCTGTTGATCGCCATCTACGATTTTCATAATGTGATTCATTTTCTCAATAATCAAGAGTTCTGAATTTTTGTTTGCCTGAGCTAAATTTTCAGCATCTTTTAACGTTACTTGCAAATCATTATTACCCTGAATAATTAAAATAGGAACATTTAATTTTTTAATTTCCAGAGTAGGGTCATATTTAAACCATGAAATTAAATACGGCTGAATGCCGGGTCTAAAAAGAGAGTTTAGCATAGGGTCTACTTTTTTTACCCTGTTTCCATTCTTCAGACTATCAATAATAGGAAATGTCATTTCCTCAATTTGTTTGTTTGATTTAGAAGCAATCTGCGTTTTAAGAAGTTTGTCTGCAGATTCTCCGGAGCCAGCAATAGAAATAAATTTATCAGCTTTTGCGCCGGCAATCATTCCAATTAACGAACCTTCACTGTGCCCGATTATAATTAGTTTAGAAAAACGTTTGTCTTGTTTCAATAAGTTAATCCAGCTTTTTACATCTTCGGTATAATTTTCAAAAACCAAAGCTGATTCAGGTCCGGCAGCTGCTTTACTTTCACCAATTCCGCGTTTGTCAAATCGTAAAGATGCAATTCCGTTTTTTGCCAGCGCTTCTGCCAGCATTTTTAAAGAATTGTTTTTCATCATCGGATTATTTCCGTTTCTGTCCGTTGGTCCGGAACCGGCAATAATCAAAGCGACAGGAAATTTTTTGGACAAATCCGGAGTGGTTAAAGTTCCGTAAATCTGATCGTTATTGATTTTTAAAGCCAAACTGCTTTCTTTATAGGTTGTTTCATTTTTGCTTTGTGCATTGATGAAATTTACAAACACAACAAATAAAACGGTGACTATTTTTTTCATCGTTGAATTATTTAATATTTAATCCAAAAGGCATCATCGCCTGAACGCCTTTTTGTTTTTGAAGTCTTTTTACCTGTTCGATTAAAAGGTAGTTTTCTGCTCCAATTTCTTCTTTAATAAAAGCTTCCTTTGATTTTGCAAAAGGCAAACCAGATAAAACATCGTTGAATGATTTCTCGTATTCCGGAAAATTTTGCGTGCTGTACGATTTGATTTTTGCAATTTTTGCTGCTTCAGCAATAGCGTCATTTAATCCGCCAATTTTGTCTACCAAACCAATTTTTATAGCCTGAGTTCCTGACCAAACACGACCTTGTGCAATTGAATCTACTTGTGCAAAAGTCATTTTTCTGCCTTCCGCAACGTGAGATACAAAGGTGTTGTAAATTTTTTCTACTCCTTCTAAAGTAAATGCTCTGAACTTTTCATCAACAGGCACAAACGGACTATAATTTGCAGAATTTTCATGTGTTTTTACCTGTTCTGTATTGATTCCAAGTTTATTGGCTAAAGGAGTAAAGTTTGGTAAAATCCCGAAAACACCTATTGAACCTGTGATTGTATTTTTTTCTGCAAAAATTTTATTGGCATTACAAGCAATATAGTATCCTCCGGAAGCAGCATAATTTCCCATAGAAACCACAACTGGTTTTACTTTTTTGGTGATTTCAATTTCTCTCCAAATTAAATCAGACGTCAGCGCATTTCCGCCCGGACTATCAATTCTTAGAACAATTGCTTTTATATCTTCGTCTTTTCTGGCTTCCTGCAAAGAGCGACGCATTGCGCCTTCGCCTATTACATTTACATCGCCTTCACCACTTTCAATTTCGCCCTGAGCGTAAATAATTGCAATTTGATCGCTTGATGAATTTGTTAAAGCGGTTGTTATGTTATTTTGAGTATAATCTAAAATCGAAATTTTATTGTAATCGTCGTCTCCGGTTACTTTCAATTGTTTTTTAATGGCGTTATGATAAACATCTTCATAAGCAACAATATCAACTAATTTTTCTCTTTTAGCCATTTCAGGCGTTCTCGCCAATAAACCATTTGCAATTTCGTTTAATTTGGAAACAGGAATATTTCTGCTTTTTGCAATATCTTCTGAAACAGTAGTCCAGATCGAATTTAAAAGTGCAGTAATTTGCTCTCTGTTGGCATCACTCATTTTATTTTCTAAAAAAGGCTCAACCGCACTTTTATATTTTCCATGACGAATAACTTCCAGATGAATGCCGGATTTATCCTGAAAATCTTTAAAAAACATCACTTCAGATGAAAACCCTTTAAAGTCTAAATCTCCCGAAGGATTAAGATAAATAGTATTGGCAACCGAGTTTAAATAATATTCCTTTTGCGAAAATGTATTCGCGTAAGCCCAAACAAATTTTCCTGATTTTTTAAAGCTTTCAAGGGCATTTCGTAAATCCTTATATTGTGCTAGTCCCAATGATGATTCATCATTTAATATCGATATTCCTTTAATATTATCATCAGTTTTTGCCGCTTCGATCGCGTTGATCACATCAGTTAAACCAACTCCTTTTTTGTCTGAAAAAACAGTTACCCAGGGATCTTTATATTTTCCGGCATAATCATTATTTATTTTTTTTAAGTCTAATTCGATAACAGAATCAGCTTTTACCGAAATAGAATCGTCACCGCCAAAAATAGCTCCAATAAGAATTACTCCAAAAAAGAATAACATGATAAAAACAAAAATACCAATTACTGTGGCAATTACATTTCCTAGAAATTTCATAAAATATATTTTTTTAATATGTAGCGAAAAAGAGTAAGAAGTTACAAATTTTAAAGCACAAATTCACAATTAAATTCAGAACCTGTTACACAAATATATTGCTAATTCTAAAATAGTTTTAGTTAATTTGCATTAATTATGAAATCACAGCATCAGGTCGTTTTATCTATAGGCAGTAATCAGGGAAACCGTTTGGCAAACATCGAAAGTTGTATTGCATTAATACATCAGGAAGTGGGAACCATAATTCGGGTTTCAAAACTATATGAAACACCTGCCTGGGGATTTGAAAGTGATGCTTTTTACAATTGTGCCTTACTTTTGCACACCAGTTTATCGGCACAAAAAATACTAAGCCAGGTTTTAAAAGTCGAAAAACAATTAGGCAGAATCCGTTTGAACCAAGAAGGTTATCAGTCCCGAATTATTGATATTGATTTGATTGTTTTTGATAATGAAATTATTGAATCTGAAAAGCTTACAATTCCGCATCCTTTAATGCAAAACCGACAATTTGTTTTATTGCCCATGCAGGATTTAAGATTAAACTGGAAACATCCTGTTTTTCATAAAACCATCAGCGAATTAATTGCCATTACGCCGGATGAAAGTGTTTGTAACATTGTTCAGAATTTAAAAAGTCCTTTACATGAAATTCCGCTACAGAATTTTAACTACATTTCTTTTGAAGGAAATATTGGGGCAGGAAAAACAACTTTAGTGCATAAAATTGCAGAAGATTTTAATGCCAAAACGGTTTTGGAACGTTTTGCAGATAATCCTTTTTTGCCTAAATTTTACAAAGATCAAAACAGATATGCTTTTCCGCTCGAAATGTCTTTTTTAGCCGACAGATATCAGCAATTGTCAGATGATTTGGCACAATTTGATTTGTTTAAAGATTTTATTGTAGCCGATTATCATATTTTTAAATCATTAATTTTTGCAAAAATCACTTTGCAGGAAGATGAGTATCGATTGTACCGAAACTTGTTTGATATCATTTACAAAGAAATGCCAAAACCGGATTTGTATATTTATTTATACCAAAACACGGAACGCTTATTAGAAAATATCAAAAAAAGAGGAAGAAACTACGAGCAAAGCATTGAAGGAGAATATTTGGATAAGATAAATAACGGCTATTTTGAATATATTAAATCACAGACAGATTTAAATATTTTAATTATAGATGTTTCAAATCGTGACTTTGTAAAAAATCACGAAGATTATCTTTTTATTTTGAATGAAATTAAGAAGAAATTAAATTAATTTGTAATATAAAGAAGGTAAGGATCTTATATGTAAATTATCTTGTTGATTTTCTCATTAAAAATTTAATTTTTGAAACAAATCCCAAACTACAATTCCGGCACTTACAGAAATATTTAGTGAATGTTTAGTTCCCAATTGCGGAATTTCAATGCATCCATCGCAAATAGCAACAGCTTCCTGAGAAACACCATAAACTTCATTTCCAAAAATTAAAGCATATTTTTGATTTTTCTCCACTTTAAAATCCTGCAGAAAAATGGCACTTTCAACCTGTTCAATGGCAAGAGTCAATACATTTTCTTTTTTAAGATTTTCAATCACTTCCAAAACATTTTCGTGGTGTTCCCAAGTCACAGTGTCCGTTGCGCCAAGAGCAGTTTTGTGAATTTCTTTATTGGGAGGAGTTGCCGTAATACCGCAAAGAATTATCTTTTCGATCAAAAAAGCATCTGCAGTTCTAAACACAGATCCAATATTGTGCAGGCTTCGAATATCATCCAGAACCAAAATCAAAGGCGTTTTCTCAGATTTTTTAAAATCTTCTATTGATTTTCTGTCCAGCTCACTATTTTCAAGTTTTCTCATTGTGTTGAATTCAGGTCATAAAAAAAGCTTCCAAAGATAAGGAAGCTTTTTCGATTATTTTATTGTTTTCAGATTAGCTTTTTACTGGATCTGGTAAAACTGTACCTTTAATAGTAAGTACTTTTGTTGGTTGTCCTTCAGCATTAGAAGTAACCGTTACCGTTTTTGTAAAAGCACCAACTCTGTCAGTAGCATATTTTACACCAATAATTCCTTTAGCACCCGGAGCAATTGGCTCTTTTGGTGTAGTTGGTACAGTACAACCACAAGATCCTTGTGTGTTAGTAATGATTAATGGTTTGGTTCCGTTGTTTACAAAAACAAACTCGCGTTTTCCATCAGCATTGTGAGCGATAGTTCCGTAATCAATAGTTTCAGTTTCAAAAGCCATTCCGGCTCCTTCAACTTTAGCAACTTTTGCAGCTTTAGCTTTTTTAGTGCTTTGAGCGTTAGAGGCAGTAATTCCCACTACAGCTAACATTGCGAATAAAATTATTTTTTTCATCTTTTAAGAGTCTTTTTAATTATGACAAATCTAGATAAAAATCTTATATATGAACTTAAAATATTCTTAAAATATTTTAATTTTTATAGCCCTTCGTTATTCCTTCAAAATATTATAAATTCGCTGTCATAAAATTTCATTTAAAATACAATAATTTGGCAACGAAAGAGAAAGTGGTGAAAGAAACACCTTTAATGAAACAGTACAACGAAATCAAGAGGAAATATCCGGATGCATGTTTGCTTTTCAGAGTGGGTGATTTTTATGAAACCTTTGGAGAAGACGCCATTAGAGCTTCTAAAATCCTCGGAATAACATTGACCAAAAGAGGGGCAGGTTCTGAAACCGAAACCGCTTTGGCTGGTTTTCCCCATCATTCTATTAATACGTATTTGCCGAAATTAGTTAAGGCCGGACTTCGTGTTGCAATCTGCGACCAGCTTGAAGATCCAAAAATGACCAAAACTATTGTAAAACGTGGTGTTACAGAATTAGTAACTCCAGGCGTTTCTTTAAATGATGAAGTTTTACAATCCAAATCAAATAATTTTTTAGCCTCTGTTTATTTTGCCAATAAAAGTATAGGAGTTTCTTTTCTGGATGTTTCTACAGGTGAATTTTTAACCGCGCAGGGAAATGCAGAATATATAGATAAATTATTGCAGAATTTCAATCCAAGCGAAGTTCTGGTTCCGAAGACTTGCAAAGCCGATTTTACAGCCGCTTTTGGAGATGATTTTCATAGTTTTTATCTCGAAGACTGGATTTATAAAGAAGATTATGCCGTAGAAACACTTACAAAACATTTTCAAACGGTTTCCTTAAAAGGATTTGGAATCGAAGAATTAAGCGAAGGTATTATCGCTTCGGGAGCTATATTATATTATTTGTCCGAAACGCAGCATAATCGCGTGCAGCATATTACGGCAATTCAGCGTATTGCAGAAGATGCGTATGTATGGATGGATCGTTTTACAATTAGAAATCTGGAATTGTATCACAGTTATAATCCCAACGCGGTTACACTTTTGGATGTAATCGACCGAACACTTTCGCCAATGGGTGGACGTTTACTGAAACGCTGGCTTGCGCTTCCGCTAAAAGACAGTAATAAAATAAAAGGACGACATAATGTGGTTTCATATCTGAAATCAAATGCTGAAGTTTTACATAAAATTCAATATCAAATCAAGCAAATCTCAGATTTAGAACGTTTGATCTCTAAAATTGCCGCCGGAAAAGTTTCGCCAAGAGAAATTGTTTATTTGAAAGAATCCCTGGATGCCATTATTCCAATAAAAACATTAGCGCTCGAAAGTCCGCAGGAAGCGGTGAAAGTTATTGGAGATAGTTTGCATGCCTGCGATTTATTACGGGAAAAAATCAAAATAACCTTAAATCAGGATGCGCCGGTTGCGGTTGCAAAAGGAAATGCAATTGCAAAAGGAATTAGCGAAGAGTTAGATGATTTGCGGGCTATTTCAACATCAGGAAAAGAATATCTGGAAGGAATTGAAAAAAGAGAATCGGAAAGAACCGGAATTTCGTCTTTAAAAATCTCTTTTAATAATGTTTTCGGCTATTATATCGAAGTTCGAAACACGCATAAAGATAAAGTACCAGAAGAGTGGATTCGTAAACAAACTCTTGTAAACGCTGAACGTTATATTACCGAAGAACTAAAAGAGTACGAAACAAAAATTTTAGGTGCCGAAGAAAAAATTCATAAAATTGAATCCGATCTTTTTGAACAATTAGTGGCATGGATTGCGACTTATATCAAGCCCGTTCAAATGAATGCCAATTTAGTGGCGCAATTAGATTGTTTGTGTTCATTTACACAATTGGCGGTCGAAAATAAATATGTATGTCCGGAAATTGATGAAACTTTTGAACTGGAAATCAAAAACGGCAGGCATCCGGTTATCGAAAAACAATTGCCGGTTGGAACACCCTATATTGCCAATGACGTTTATTTAGACAGAGAAACTCAGCAAATTATTATGATTACCGGTCCTAATATGTCTGGTAAGTCTGCTATTTTAAGACAAACCGCATTAATTGTATTGCTAGCCCAAATGGGAAGTTTCGTTCCGGCAGACAGCGTAAGAATGGGCATTGTAGATAAAATCTTTACCAGAGTAGGAGCATCGGATAATATTTCGATGGGAGAATCTACTTTTATGGTTGAAATGAATGAAACTGCCTCTATTTTGAATAATATCTCAGACCGTAGTCTGGTCTTATTAGATGAAATTGGAAGAGGAACAAGTACTTACGATGGAATTTCGATTGCATGGGCTATAGCCGAATTCCTGCATGAACATCCATCAAAAGCAAAAACCTTGTTTGCGACTCATTATCATGAATTAAATGAGATGACAGATTCATTGACAAGAATTCAGAATTATAATGTGGCAGTAAAAGAATTAAAAGATACTGTGCTTTTTGTTCGTAAACTTGTAAAAGGAGGGAGTGCCCATAGTTTTGGAATTCACGTGGCAAAAATGGCCGGAATGCCTCAAATCGTAATTTTGAAAGCGCAGAAACTATTGAAGAAACTGGAAAAAAATCATTCTAGTGATGCGTTAAACGGCGTAAAAGCAGCCAATGACGAAATGCAAATGAGTTTTTTTAATCTTGATGATCCTTTGTTGGAAGAAATCAAAGAAGAAATTTTAAGCCTTGATATAAATGCCATCACGCCCGTTGAGGCACTAATGAAGCTGAACGAGATTAAAAGAATGTTGGTTGGAAAATAATTCAGTTTTAAAGTTTAGGTTATCAGAAGGTTATAAAATAAGTATAATTTTTTTTCAGAAAACGCTTGTATAATTGAATAAATGTCCTAAATTTGCACTCGCAATACAAAACAAGTTTGGTATTGTAGTTCTTACAAGAATTTGAAACGCGAAAATAGCTCAGTTGGTAGAGCGCGACCTTGCCAAGGTCGAGGTCGCGGGTTCGAGCCCCGTTTTTCGCTCAAAACCATATAACGCTCAGATGGTTTTGTTTTGATTAATTTTTTGATAAATTAGCTAAAATAAAACATTTAAAAGCTTAATGCTCGGATGGTGAAATTGGTAGACACGCTGGACTTAAAATCCAGTGAACAGCAATGTTCGTGCGGGTTCAAGTCCCGCTCTGAGTACTAAAGCCTCTTCTTTTGAAGAGGCTTTTTTTATTTTGTAAACTCATGCAATTTAAAAAATCGTTATCTTGTAAAAGAAGTTTGGGTTTTTAATTAAATCTTATTAGTTAAAAATCATCAATCTAAAACTGTAGTCTAAATTAACTAAATCTGAAATTTCAAAATGGGTGCATTCGTAATTAGTAAAAGATTTAATGATGAGTATAAATTTGTTTTTACTTCTCGAAAAGGAAAAGTAATATTTACTAGCTTGAGTTATGAATTGAAATTTGAATGTGAAGAAGATATTGAGAAATTTAAAGCAAATGTAGATTCGGCTAGATTTTTAAAATTTAAAGGTTCTGGTGGAAAGTATTTTTTTAAATTGATGTTGGGTGAAATTCATTTTGCAACAAGTCGAAAATATACAACAGAATTGCTTTTGCAAAAAGGAATAAAAGAAATAGTAACCTACTCATCAAAATCTGAGATTTTGGATTTTTCATCGAATGAATCAATTTTTGAAGTTGAAGTTGAGGAAGTTGAAGAAGAAGTTGAAGTGTAAGGGGATTAGTTTCTGCTATTTTTCAATTTTAAACTGAAATCCCAAATTTCCTAAACATTTTTTGTGTTGTTGGAATTTGGGATTTTAATTATTGAATTTATTAATTTTTGAGCATAAAAAAACCATCACTAGGATGGTTTTAAAATCTTTAGAACTTAGGTTCTAATTATTTTTTTACTTCTTCAGCAGCTTCAGTTGCTTTAGTAGCAGCAGAATCAACTTTTGCAGCAGCAGAGTCAACAGTTGCAGCAGCAGAATCAACTACAGCAGCAGCAGAATCAACAGCAACAGCAGTAGAGTCTACAGACTCAGTTGCAGCAGCATCAGCTTTTTTACAAGAAACAACAGTTAAAACAGCAACAACAGCTAAACTTAAAAATACTTTTTTCATCTTACTTTATTATAAAAGGTTAATTATTAATTCGTGGCAAAGATATAAATTTTTTAATATGTAAAATATTTTTTTATTTTTTTTTTAAAATATTTTCCCTGCTCACGATTATCTTATTTATCAAAGATAATGCCAAATTAAGAAATATTTATGATATTATTGTATTTTTTGTATAAATTATTTTTCGTTGAATATTCAATAACAGAATTGGCTCTTTTTATTTACTTACATGCGGTTTATCTCGTTTTTCATTGAATATATGCTAACTAAAATCGCTTAATTTAAGGCGATTTAAGCGTGTTTTTTAGTAATTACGACGTCAAACCTGCGTATGGCATTTTAAAATGCTTAAGAAACGATTTTCATAATGGCTTTTGAAGCACCAATATTATCCTTAATATATTTCCTGCAAATGGAGCTTTTTTCGTTCAGAAAATTTTTGTCGTTGATTAATCTGTCTAAGTTAAATTTTAATTCTTCTATATTAGATATAACAAGACATCCTTTAAGTGCTACTAATTGAACTGCTTCGGCAAAATTAGAATAATTTGGTCCAATCACGATCGGAATTCCAAACGTAGCTGGCTCTAAAATGTTGTGGATTCCTGGATTTCCAAATCCTCCGCCCACGTAAGCGATTGTTCCATAGCTGTAAATTTTCGTAAGCAAACCAACTGTATCAATAATAAACACTTGGGAATTTGCGAAATCAGCATCATCTTTTTCAGAGAATAAAATACTTGATTTTACAATTTGGGATTTAAGCGACGAAATTTGATCTGCTTTAATATTGTGCGGAGCAATAATAAATTTCACTTCTTCAGGCGCCTGATTGATGTATTCTGCTAATAAGGCTTCATCTTTTGGCCACGAACTTCCAATGACAATTGTAGTTTGGTTGTTTTTAAATTTTTCAATAAATTCAAGTGAATTGTCTCTTTCTAAAATGGCATTTACGCGATCAAAACGAGTGTCGCCGGAAACAATTACATTGTGGAATCCGATAGCTTCGATTTTTTGTTTTGAACTTTCATTCTGTACAAAAAAATAACTAAACGCTTTTAATGCTTTTTTGTAAAAGCCACCATACCATTTAAAAAACATTTGACTGTCTCTAAAAATTCCCGAAACCAGATAAGTTGGGATTTTTTCAGTTTCTAATTCTTTTAAATAGTTAAGCCAAAATTCGTATTTAATAAAAAAAGCTTTTTCAGGATGTACTAATTTTAAAAATCTTTTTGCATTCCTTTTGGTGTCCAAAGGTAAATATACGGTGACATCAGCGACGTTATTATTTTTTCTGACTTCGTAACCAGAAGGAGAAAAGAAAGTTATGATAATTTTATGTGACGGATATTTGTCCTTGATTTTTTCAATAACCGGCAAACCTTGCTCGTATTCGCCAAGTGAAGCTGAATGAAACCAAATAGTTTTATCTGAAGGTTTTATTTCTTTTTCTAAAATGGCAAAAACATTTTTTCTGCCTTCAACAAAAAGTTTGATTTTCGGACTAAAAAGTGCCACGATTTTCAGAAAAAAACCTGCAGTAGAAATAACTAAATTGTATAGAAAAAGCATATATGTAATTTTGCCGCTAAATTACGCTTCTTTAAATTATTTTCATTGTTCGAAGGTATTAAATAACTATTTTTGTTCTTCGTTTCAGAGATTGGTTTTAAAATATAATCTCACAGTTTTAATAAATAGAAGACAAATGAAAAAAATTCAAATGGTTGACTTAAAGAGTCAATACGAAAAAATAAAAACCACTGTTGATGCTTCAATTCAGGAAGTTTTAGATACAAATACATATATAAACGGGCCTTTGGTTCATCAATTTCAAAAAAATCTTGAAGAATATTTAGGAGCAAAACACGTAATTCCGTGTGCAAATGGTACAGATGCTTTGCAAATTGCCATGATGGGACTGGATTTAAAACCGGGCGATGAGGTAATCACTGCTGATTTTACTTTTGCAGCTACTGTAGAAGTTATTGCTTTATTGCAATTAACGCCAGTTTTGGTTGATGTGGATGTTACCAACATGAATATCGATATCGAAGCAATTAAAAAAGCGATCACACCAAAAACAAAAGCGATTGTTCCTGTTCATCTATTTGGACGTGCCGCAAATATGGATGCAATTATGGAAATCGCGGCAGCACATAATTTGTATGTAATTGAAGATAACGCGCAAGCTATTGGAGCTGATTATATTTCTAAATCTGGAGAAAAAACCAAAGTTGGCGTAATTGGTCACGTTGCTGCAACATCATTTTTTCCATCCAAAAATTTAGGTTGTTATGGAGACGGTGGAGCTATTTTTACAAACGATGATGAATTGGCTCACGTTATCCGTGGAATCGTAAATCACGGAATGTATGAGCGTTACCATCACGATGTTGTTGGGGTTAATTCACGTTTAGACAGTATTCAGGCGGGAGTTTTAAATGCAAAATTACCTTTATTAGACGAGTACAATAAGGCGCGTCGTCGTGCAGCTTCAAAATATAATGCAGCTTTTGCAGGGCATAAAAATATAATTACTCCGGAATTTGATGCAAACGAAAATGATCACGTTTTTCATCAATATGTATTGAGAATTATCGATGCAGACAGAAATGCTCTAATGCAGCATTTATTGGACAAACAAATTCCATGTGCAATTTATTATCCAATTCCGTTGCATTCTCAAAAAGCGTATGTGGATGTTCGTTATAAAGAAGAACAATTTCCGGTAACCAATCAGTTGGTGAAAGAAGTTATTGCTTTGCCAATGCATACTGAATTGGAAGATGAGCAAATAAAATTTATTACCGATTCTGTTTTAGAATTTTTGAATAAATAAATATGAAAAGCTTCCGTTTTTTAATTTTGATGATTCTTGTTTCCTTTTCGGCTTTTGCTCAAAAATCGAAAGAAGAAGTTGCGGTCAACAATCAGGTTGAGATTTTGCGTCAGGCAATGATTGATGCCGACGGAGGGAAATTAAAAGCATTAACTTCTGAGAAGCTGACTTACGTTCATTCGAATGGTATTCTTCAAAATAAGGCGGAATTTATAGATGGGATAGTTAGCGGAAAATCAGATTTTGTAACGATTGAATTTCAAGATCAGACAATAGCTATTCAGGGTGATGTTGCAATTGTAAGACATGTTTTAGCAGCACATACAAAAGATGGCGGTATTGATAAAGATATTAAAATAGGAATAATGCTTGTTTGGCAAAAACAAAAAAATAACTGGATTCTTATTGCCAGACAAGCTTATAAATTAACTACTTAAACCAACCCAAAAATGAAAATATTAGTAACCGGAGGATTAGGATTTATTGGTTCTCACACTGTAGTTGAATTGCAAAATGAAGGCTTTGAAGTAGTGATAATTGATAATCTTTCGAATTCTTCGGAAGATGTTTTAAAAGGAATTACAGCTATTACAGCCAAAATGCCATTGTTTGAAAAAATTGATTTAAGAGAAAAATCGGCAATACAGGATTTCTTTAAAAAACACAGTGATGTTAAAGGAGTAATTCATTTTGCAGCTTCAAAAGCAGTTGGTGAAAGCGTTGAAAATCCATTATTGTATTACGAAAACAATATTAACAGTTTGGTATATCTTTTACAGGAATTAAAAGAAAAACCAGAAGCGAGTTTTATCTTTAGTTCATCTTGTACGGTTTACGGCCAGGCCGAAAAAATGCCAATTACAGAGGATGCGCCTGTTCAGACTGCAATGTCTCCTTACGGAAATACAAAGCAAATAGGCGAAGAAATAATTACAGATACCGCTAAAGTTACCAATATAAGTGCAATTTTATTACGATATTTTAATCCGGTTGGCGCGCATTCAAGCACAGAAATTGGAGAATTGCCTTTAGGAGTTCCTCAAAATTTAGTTCCATTTATCACACAGACCGGAATGGGATTACGTCAGGAATTATCTGTTTTTGGAGATGATTATCCAACACCGGATGGCACAGCAGTTCGTGATTACATTCACGTTGTGGATTTGGCAAAAGCACACGTTATTGCATTGCAGCGATTATTGAACAAAAAGAATCTGCAAAAAGTAGAAACCTTTAATTTAGGAACCGGCACAGGAAGTTCAGTTCTTGAAGTAATTCATAGTTTCGAAAAAGTAAGCGATAAAAAATTGCCATACATAATTAAGCCACGCCGCGAAGGTGATATTACTGAGGCATATGCCAATACAGACAAAGCAAATAATGTTTTAGGCTGGAAAGCAGAATTAAGTTTAGATGAAGCAATGGCAAGTGCCTGGAAGTGGGAGCAAAAAGTAAGGATTAAGTAATTCTGAGATTAAAATTATAAATTTAAAGTCCCAAATTATAGTAAGTATAATTTGGGATTTTTTTTAACCGGAACTTTATTATCATGAAACAAAGTTTAGATTATAAATTGATTTTTGCCCTAACTGCAGTGGGAGCTATTTGGGGAACTACATTCTTAGGAATTAGGGTTGCCGTTGAAACGATTCCGCCCTGGTTTGTAACTTCTATTCGTCAGGGATTAGCAGGACTGATCATGATGACTATTTTGTTGTTTAAAAAAGAACTAAAATGGATTGGCTGGGAGAGTTTAAAGCATCAGCTTGTTCCTTCAGTATTAATGATTGTTATTGCAAATGGTTTTACAACAATTGCTGAGCAAACCTTGCCTAGCGGATTAGCTTCGGTTATAAGTGCTTTATCTCCCATACTTATTTTTCTGGGCAGTATTTTGTTTGGATTGCAAAAGGTTAGCCTGAGAGGTTTAATAGGAGTAATTATTGGATTTTCCGGAGTAGTCTTCATCTTTAAAGATGGACTCGCATCATTTTTGGATGTAAATTACAAAACAGGAATGATTTTTATGGGATGTGCTATTATAGCATGGGCTGCTGGAACAATTTATACCAAAACCCACGCAAATAAATCAAGTAATATTACACTCAGTTTGTTCTATCAATTTACAATGGCTTCTGCTATTCAGTTGGTTCTGGCTTCTGTTTTTTCTCCAAATCCAGATGTAAATTCATGGAGTTCAAAAAGTGTTTTTGCCGCTTTGTATTTGTCTGTTTTTGGTTCAGTGATTGCTTTTTTCTGTTATAATTATGCCTTAAAACATGTGACCGCGGTTCAGGTTTCTATTTTGTCTTATGTGAATACAATAATCGCAGTTTTTTTAGGCTGGCTTCTTTTAGATGAAAAAATTACGGTTGATTTTATCATTGCTACTGCACTTATCATTATGGGTGTTTTTATAGTGAACTATAAAAAGAAGGAAAAGAAACATAGCGCATAACTATAAGGTACTATTATTTTGGTAATTTTGTAAGATTAAAGCGTAAGAATTATGGAGCCGGAAAAAGAAATTAAAAAGAACGATAAGGTTGAAGAGCCTAGAGTGGAATACGACGTTCAAAAACCTAAATTTAAAGGAATAGATCGTGAGACTTTTGATTTTGGTGCTGAGTTTGCAAAAGGATTAACTCCAGCGGGAGCAAAAGCAGAATCCATTAGAAGAATGAGGGAATGGTGGGGAAAAGATAAAATTGAAAAACCACTAATAGATCGCGAGACTTTTAATTTTGATAATGAGTTTAAAAAAGGTTTAACGCCTAAAGAATTTAAGGATGAAATGGCTAAAAGAATAAAAGTTTATCCCTGAAAATAATAATTTTACTGCATAAATATATAAAAAATCCTCATAAACATTAATTTATGAGGATTTTTAATAGATATTTTTTTTAAACTGAATACTGAAATTTAAGCATTCGCCGTAACCGCTTCTTTGTCAATTTTGTTAATCAAACCTACTAGTACTTTTCCAGGACCAACTTCAGTAAATAAAGTAGCGCCGTCAGCAATCATTTGTTGTACTGATTGCGTCCATTTCACTGGAGCAGTCAATTGAATAATTAAGTTCTTTTTGATTTCATTTGCATCAGAAACTGCGCTTGCAGTAACGTTTTGGTAAACGGGGCAAATAGGACTAGAGAAAGTAGTAGCTTCAATTGCAGCAGCTAATTCTTCTCTGGCTGGTTCCATCATTGGTGAGTGAAATGCTCCTCCAACAGGTAAAATCAGCGCCCGTTTTGCTCCGGCAGTTTTCATTGCCTCACAAGCTTTTTCAACTGCT